>OJYR01000016.1_pt1 | contig 130100 bp, 136 predicted proteins | sample 1600991 | NCBI WGS metagenome assembly OJYR01 (sample SAMN04436854, study PRJEB24849) | human gut metagenome | biome: human gut; feature: NICU; material: stool | host: Homo sapiens | place: USA: Saint Louis, MO | collected 2012-05-11
ATTTTTGAGCTATGTACAAGAAGCATTTTATTCTAACTTAATTTGACAAATCATACTTCAATAAATAAATCATTATTGACTTGCTTGATAATTATATTGACATATCTGTCAATCGGCTTGATTCTCTTCGATGCTTGTATGGCATTATCAATTATATTTCCAATTACAATAGTTAGAACGTCATTATTAATTTTTATATTTTTAGAGACAAATATCTGATGATCAACATTAATTTGATTCTTTCTTGCTTCAGCAAGCTTTTCATTCAATAGGTAGTTTAATACTCCATCGGCAGCATAAGTTTTTGTTGGTGGTTCTAAAATATCAAAACTACTCTTAATATAATCGATAGCTTCATTAACTTCTTCATTTTCGATAAGTCCGAGGATTGTTAAGTATTGATTCTTCAAATCATGTTTTAATTTTAAAACGTTAGTTCTGTTTCTCTTTATTTCATTTAAAATTCTATACTCCACTTCGATATTTTTTTTTCTCAAAGTAAGATCATATTGATTTTTTTGATATTCTATAGTGATTTTATAAAGAAAAATTACACAGATGTTTAAAAATATGACACTAATCGTAATAGTAATCTCAGAAATTTTGTCATTGTTGTTTCCTATTAAAAGCCCAAATAAAATGATTATTGATAGTATGGGAATAGGTAATAAAATCACAATAAATGATAAGTTTGTCGATAATTCAGACTTTGCTTCTTTAACTATTGAAAATTTAAGTATGACTATCCAGGCTACCCCAATCAAAGTTGTAATTGTTATTGAAGTTATGAAAAAAGTAGGGCTACCATAGGATGTTAATTCTGCATTTAAAATTATTTTCGTAAAGTGTAACGACAATACTTCACAGATTAAATTTATTGATATAAGTGTCATTGTCCATACGGCCGAGTCGAGATAAGGGACCGAGTGTAGCATAGCAATAGTGTAAGTTAAAATGAAACTAAGTAATAAGTTAAGATACGGTAAATAAATGTTCGGTATGTAAGCATTGGATAATATAATCGTAACCATGGCTGATATGATTATAACAATCCAGATGACATTATAAAATTCCCTATGATTTTTAATAGCTGTTGACCAATTAGAAAAAAAATAAGAGATAAGAAATAAATAAACTAACAAACTTAGGCTTCGTAATGTTATATCAAGCATTATATCTTTCCTCTCATGGACATAACTATACTTTTATGAGCGGCGGCTTTGAAGCGTCTACTTATTGGTATTTCAATATATTTTTCTTTAGAATCCATTAATAGGAAATTTTTTCCTAACTCTTTTATATAAGCGCAATTTATTATGAAAGAAGAGTGGACTTGCACAAAATTCGTATCAAGTTGTTCGTTTATCTGATTCGTTGACATATAGGGTTTGTAGATTTCTCCAACTGTATGAATCAATACTTGTCTTTTATCTTTTTCGAAATAAATGATATCTTTGGTTGGTATTTTATAAGTAACTTTGTTACTAGAAAATACAAAGTAATTTCTTTTTTTTTCTAGCTGTTGTCTCAGTTTTTCCAAAACTTGGTGCAACCGATCTTCCGTAGGCGGTTTCAATAAATAATCAAAAGTTTGTACTTGGAAGACTTCTTCCATGTATTCTTTGTAACTCGTCAAAAAAACGATAGGTGATAAAATATCACGTTCTCGGATTTTTTTTGCCAAGTCTATTCCGCTCATTTCACTCATTTCTATATCTAAAATAAAAAAGTCAAAATTTTCTTGGTCAAGTTGATTGACTAACTTGAGAGGATTGTAGTAGGTATAGGTTTCAAATATATTTGGGTTATAATTAAATAGCATCGTGTTTATTTTTTCGGTTAACGTTGGATTGTCATCACAAATAGCAACTTTCAACAATAAAACCTCCTTTTTTTCATTCTATATATATTATGAATTAAATTATCTTTAAAAACAATCATTTTTTTGTTAGCACAACTGATAAACCGACATAAGTAATCTGGATAAAAATATCAAAAATTCAGGTTACTGACAAACATTTAATTAGCATCTAAAAAATAATCATGTAAATTAAATGAGCAACGAAAACATCTGTTAGGGTGCTATCAGTTTTTTTTAAATCTACATATGATTAAAACTTGATGCTATAATGTTACTAGTAAGGTCAATGTATACCATAGCAGTACTTGAGAAAAGTAGAAGTGTTTCTGATGTTAGATATGTGGGCTGTATGTTGACTGATTTTCCTTTGAAGTTGAATAATAAGTTCGTGAATAATCGGAAATACTATATTTTTTCTGGTGAACAGATGGATTAGTGAAGATTGATACTGAACAGTCAATTGTTTTAAAAAAAGTGATTTTCAAACGGTAACAAAAGTATATTTAAAGGAACTCGAATTTTCAGAAAATAGCTTCAAACTTAGTTTGAAAGAATAGCTTTCGGCTATAAAAAAAGTTAAAAGGAGCCTGCCATGTTACAGAAATATATAGAAATTTTAACAAGAGACGAGGTCATCTTTCGTAAAAAGCCAGATGGAACAGAAGTAAATTATTTTCTATTTCCAGAGTTTGAAATACATATAAATAGCTTGCCAGGAAAAACTGTGCAAGGTTGGCATAAGCATCACGAAATCGAAGAAGTTTTACTTGTGCAGTCGGGAAAAGTGAAAATAGAAGAGGTAGAAAATCAGCAAATTGTTTCAAGAATTTGTGCAGAAGGAGAACTTATTCGGATGCATAATAGTCTTCATCGGATTAGTAATCCTGATACGTTATCTGCATCATTTACAGTATTTCGTTTTGTTCCACAAGGGCAAAATCAACAAGAATGCATAAAAAATGATAAAGAAGAATTCTCTGATGCGGCAGTACAACGGCTTCTAAAAATCAATGATTCGTTGTGATCGTTATTTTTAAACTTTTCTTTTCCCCCTCCTAGAAAACACAAAACCGTGGTACAATAACTTACGTAATAGACACACCTACTCCGAATGTCAAAAAAGGGCAGAAAAGTAGACAAGAAATTGTTTAAGGAGTAAAGTAAACTTACTTAAAATTTTGGGGGAAATAAAATGTATGATGTAATTATCATTGGTGCCGGTCCTGCTGGGATGACGGCAGCACTTTATGCATCACGGTCCAATCTTTCTGTATTGATGATTGAACGCGGTGCGCCTGGTGGGCAAATGAACAACACTGCTGAGGTAGAGAATTACCCAGGCTTTGATTCTATTATGGGTCCAGAATTGGCCTATAAAATGTATGAAAATGTAGAAAAATTTGGTACGGAAAATGCGTATGGCATTGTGATGGGCATCGAAGACCACGGATCCTATAAAGAAGTGATTTGTGATGACAAATCTTATGAAGCTAAAGCGGTAATTATTGCAACAGGCTGTGAACACCGAAAATTGGGTGTAAAAGGCGAAGAAGAATTTGCTGGCCGTGGTGTTTCTTATTGTGCCGTTTGTGACGGTGCCTTCTTTAAAAATAAACGCTTAGTAGTTGTTGGTGGCGGCGATTCTGCAGTTGAAGAAGCAATCTATTTAACACAATTTGCTTCTGAAGTAGTGATTGTTCACCGTCGTGATGAATTGCGTGCGCAAAAAATCATTCAAGATCGTGCCTTTGCAAATGAAAAGATTTCCTTTGTTTGGGATACAGTTGTCGAAGAAATTGTTGGCAATGAAATGGTCGTGACAGGTGTGAAAGCCCGGAATGTCAAAACAGATGAAGTTTCTGAAATTGAAGCAAACGGCGTGTTCATTTACGTGGGGCTAGATCCATTAACAGAACCATTTAAGAAAGCTGGTATTACGAATGAGGCTGGTTGGATTGAAACAGACCAAGAAATGAGAACAAAAATTCCTGGTGTTTATGCCATTGGTGATGTCCGTGAAAAAACATTGCGTCAAATCACGACAGCGGTCGGTGAAGGCGGTATTGCTGGACAACAAGTATTTAACTATATTGAAGAATTAAAATAAAAAAATGCTTTTGCCTTTAATAATAAGGGCAAAAGCATTTTTTTAATAGGTTCCTTTAATGACAAAATAAGAGCCGCGAATGGTTCCAGCTAATTTTGATTTTTGACGAGCAAATTTGAATTTTCCTTCAAATTCTGCAGGGATTGCCATACCATCTGAAAGTTTAAACCCAACGGCGCGTTTGCCTTCCTCAGCTAATGTGTACATCACGTTAACTGCTAAGCCGTTTTCATAAAATACATAGGCCATTTTTATGCCGTCTAAAGTGAAAGAAGAAATTTCAAGTGGCTTGTAAGGGAAATGTAATTCTCGTTCTAATAAAATTTTTTCAATCCAGGCCAATGTTTCTGGAGCTTCAGAGGCAGGGACGGTCGTAAAGCGATGTTTGTATTTATTCCAAAAATAGCGAGCTTCATTCGCTCTTAGTCCAGCAAGGGCAGGTGCCACTGGTGAACTTTCTAAACCAATAGTGGCTACTTCTTTAAAATCAACTGTATAAACCATGAATTGATACTCCCATCTTTTCTTTTAAACTAAGTATAACGGTAGCAGGGGTAACGAACAATTATTATTACTTAAAAGAATGAAATTGGGACAGAACGATCGGCTTCAGAAAATGTTAAGGTTTCCGAATGCGTAGGTTCTGTCCCAAAGAGTATTTTAAGATTTGGTTATTTCGTGATAAGTTATACGCTCGTGCTTATTTATTGGCATCTAAGGTAACTTTTTCATCTGCCGTAGTTGTTTTAACATCTACTGTATAAACAAGTTTATTGTTATTTTTGGTTAACTTCCAAGTCAAAATACGTGGAGAAAGTCCTCCAACTTCTTTTTTTGCTTTGGCTAAAACGTCGTTAACAGCGCCTAATTCTTTGACTTCAGCAGCTGAAAAGGCTGTCTCGTTTTCGCCAAGTTGATTTGCTTCAGTATTTTTGGTGACTTTTCCTGTTTCAGGATTCACGTAAAGTGTTTCTGTCTCGTTGGTAAAGATATAGCTGTAGTCACTTGCTGGTTCTGTATCAAATTGGACATTTACTAATGGTTTGCTGTTGCCAGCTTCTTTTTCGTAGATTTCAGCAGCTTGCTGCAAACTAACTTTGTACTTAGTATCAGTGACAGCATCTTTTCCTATGCCACAACTAGCTAAAATAAAAATAGCTCCTAAAAGTGAAAAAAATAGTAAAAATGGTTTTTTTAACATGAAATTACCTCGTTTCTTTTTATTAAACATTCACAATCATTTAGTATACGGTGGTTTTATAAAAATTACAAACAAAAAATAATCCTTTAAGAGAAATTAAAGGATTATTTTTTGTTATTTATTCTGCACGTAAAGCAACTGCCGCATCTTTTTTCGCTGCCATTCGGGCAGGAATATGGCCACCAATCATGGTTAAGATTGTGCTAATTACAATCAAAATAATCCCGTGAATTGGATTTAAGGTGGCAACATTTTCTAAATCAGTCAGGTTATAGAGTACTGCGTTAATCGGAAATGTTGCGAGAAAAGCAATCACAACACCAAGAATGCCAGAGGCAACACCTAAAATAGCAGTTTCGGCATCAAACACCCGGGTAATATCTTTTTTACGAGCCCCTAGCGCTTTCAGGATACCGATTTCTTTGGTCCGCTCAATGACAGAAGTATAGGTGATAATCCCAATCATAATCATACTTGTAACAAGGGAAATCCCAGCAAATGCAATCAGCACATAGGTGATTGCATCCATTAAACCACCTGTTAAGCGGGTCATTGTTCCAGCTAAATCAGAATAGATGATTTGGTCTTTTTTATCTTTTCCTTTGTTATAAGCATCTAAATAATCAAGAATTTTATCTTTTGATTTGAAGTCGTTTGGATAAATCATAATACTTGAAGGGATTTCATTCGCTCCTAAATAAGACAACAGGTTTTCTTTCGCGGAAGCATCTAATGTTTCGTTAGTCATAACGTTAGTGTTGCTGGCTTCTTGCGCTTTAACAATATCAGAGTTTTTGTTTTTGGCAATCATATTAGTTGAAAGTGCATCGCTATAAGCAATTCCAGGTGCTAATAGATTCATTGTTGAAGAATCTTTAATTCGCAAAATCCCTGAAATTGTTAATTCGGTATTTTCTGGATTATCGTAAACAGCTTGCAAATCTTGGTTAGGAATGAAGTTGCCTGTCGGTAATTTGGTGTAAAATGCATTATTATTGGCTAATTTCATTTTTGTGCCAACAATGTCTGAAAAGGCAATCTTTTGATTATCTTTCACGTCAAAGCCAAGATTTTTTAAAGCATTAATATTGGTGGTATTGTTACTATCGACGATTAAAACGACATCGGTTTCTTTTTCTGGATAATTTCCTTCAAGCAACGAGTAATTGTCTTTTAAGAAATTGTTTTTTCCATTTTCTAGTTGTTTAGGAAAAGCAGAAACGCCGACGCCAGTTTGGGCAGCCATCATAGAAGCCATCGCGTTTGATTGGCCGTCGGGTGCATCGTTTGAAAATTTGACAGCTTGTGCTTTCCCGTTGATTTCTCTTAATAAGTTCATATTGACTAGACGAGTATAGCCGATATTATTACTTAATTCAGGATCAATGTGATTGACATAGTCAATAAACTTTTTATCAATTAAATTCGTGTGTTGCGCACGGTCCGCATCGCTAATTTTAGCAGTCACTTCTTTTTCTTTCGGGAAGGTGCCTTTTTTGTCCTGATTATTGAAACTTTCTGGATCTTGATCTGTCGCTATTTTAGAAATGGTAATCGGAAATTGCGCTAACGTTTCCGACTGAGTTTTATCAATTTGTTTCTGGAATCCTGTTGAAAGAGAAAGGACAATCGCGATACTGATAATTCCGATACTTGAAGCAAAGGCGGTTAAAAAAGTTCGCCCTTTTTTAGTGCGGATATTATTAAAAGACAAACGCAACGCAGTCGTGAATTTCATTTTGGTGCGTTTCAATTCGAAAGGTTCTTTTTTTTCATGTTCAATATGAGGACGCGAGTCATGACGAATTTGGCCATCTGAAAATTCAATAATTCGATCAGCGTATTCGTGAGCTAATTCAGGATTGTGGGTCACCATAATAACTAATTTTTCTTTCGAAAGTTCTTGGATAAGTGCCATAATTTGCAGACTGGTTTCTGAATCCAATGCACCAGTTGGTTCATCACAAAGTAAAATATCGGGATCATTAGCTAAAGCGCGAGCAATGGCAACCCGTTGCATTTGACCGCCAGATAATTGGGAAGGTTTTTTATGGATATGGTCCTTCAAACCGACACGGATAAGTGCATCTTCGGCTTTTTGGCGTCTTTCTGCTTTTGAAATGCCACTTAGTGTCATACCAAGCTCGACATTATCCAAAATCCCTTGATGACTAATTAAGTTGTAACTTTGAAAAATAAAACCAATTGAGTTATTCCGATAAGCATCCCAGTCGGCTTCTTTAAAATTTTTTGTTGATTTGCCGTTAATGATTAAGTCACCAGAATCGTAATTGTCCAATCCGCCAATCACATTCAACATCGTCGTTTTACCAGAGCCGCTGGGACCCAGAATGGCTACAAATTCTTGTTTTCGAAAAGCGACAGAGACGCCATCTAAAGCTTTAGTGGTCGTTCCGCCGACAGTATAATATTTTTTTATCTCTTTAAGTTCTAGCATATTTTTCGCATCCTTCTTCCAATTTATCAACAACACAACCTTAAGTTAGTGTATAACGTAACATAATAGTTAACAAAAATCAATCATTACTATTTGATAATCAAGTGAATTTAGTATACACTAGGTGGGAAACGAGGGAGAACATATGGATAAAGAGAAGCATTCATCAAATTTAGATATTAGTGTCTTTACTGAAATTTTTTCATATATGAGCCAATTGCTTTTTAAAGACCTAGACTTGGAGGATCTAAAATTAACCAAGTTAGACATGTTAATTTTATTAATTGTGGCAACAAATGAAGGAATTAGTATGACGGAGTTAGCCAACCAAGTAGGAACGTCGAAAGTTCAAGTGAGTCGCTCTATTGCGGGGTTAGAAGAACGAGCGATTGTTCAACGTCGCCATAATCAAGAAAATCGCCGCGTGGTTAATGTTTATACGACAAAAGAAGGCGAGAAGCTCTTTAAGCAAAAAGAAAATCAAGTAAAACAGCAACTATCTGAAACGCTTAGTGTTCTTTCCTTAGAGGATTATCAAGAGGTCAATCAACACTTTTTGGCGGTCATGAAAATTTTGTCCAATTATCAAGCGCTACGAAGAAAAACGTGTAAGGAAAACAACGTCAAAAAATAAAAAACATCGTTTGGCTATAAACCAAACGATGTTTTTTCTAGCCTTTGACAGAGCCAGAAGTCACGCCTTCTACATAGAAACGTTGCATTAATATAAATAAAATAGTAATTGGAATGGCAATTAGCACACATCCTGCTGTAAAAGCCATGAATAGTGAATTGGCTGTTGATTTGGTCATCATCGAAAAGAGACCAATCGCAACGGTGTAATTTTCAACTTTATCACCCATAATAACTTTTGCGAAAATAAAATCCATCCAAGGACCCATGAAGGCGGTTAAAGAAGTGTAGACAATAATTGGTTTCGACAATGGCAACGTAATTTTTGTGAAAATTTGCCACTTGTTGGCACCGTCAATCATAGCCGATTCGTCTAAAGCCATCGGAATGGTATCGAAGAAACCTTTGGCGATGTAAAAACCTAGCGCCGAACCTGCAGAGTAAACCAGAATTAAAGCGAATAAACTTTCAGTTAAATTTAAGGCTTTTAAAATATAATAAACGGCAATCATGCTCATAAAACCAGGGAACATATTTAAAACGAGCGCCACTTTTAAAAATGGTTTTCTTAAGCGGAAACGCAACCGGGACAGCGCATAAGCCATTGCGATTGTAATGAAAGTTGATAACAGACAGCTTGCGATGGAGACGAACAAGGTGTTCAAAAACCAACGGACAAAGGGGAAGTTGCCAGTCTGATTTGTTAATAATACTTTATAGTTTTCTAAAGTGAATGTTTTGGGAATGATATAGGGAACAAATGCACCGCCTTCGCCACGAAAACTTGTTAAGATAATCCACACAATGGGGAACATCCAAAAAACTGCTAAAATGGTTAGAATGATGTAAACGCTGGTAAGTGCAGTGCGTTGTTTTTTCTGGTAACTTTTTGCTTTAGCCATAAGTTACGCCTCCTTAAATGAATTCGTCCGTGTATAGGCAATTAAACTGAAGACTGCGGAGAGAATGAAGATTAAAATACCAATCACAGAGGCTAAATTGTAATCCATTGTATCGACAGTCAATTTATATAACCAGGTAACTAAAAGGTCAGTTGAGCCTGCACCGTAGAAGTTAGAATTGGCTGGCCCACCACCTGTTAATAGATAAATGACATTGAAGTTATTGATGTTGCCAATAAATTGTTGAATCAGCGCCGGGGTCATCACAAATAGAATTTGTGGAAACGTAATACTTTTAAAAATTTGCCATTTATTGGCGCCGTCAATTCTAGCAGCTTCAATTTGATCTTCAGGAAGATTTTGGATAATCCCTGTAGAGATTAACATCGTAGCAGGAATACCAATCCACATATTGACAACAATAATGGTTAATTTTGCCCAATTCGGATCTGTTAAGAAGGGGATAGAAGAATCGATTAAGCCCCAATTTAACAACAGAGCATTGATAGGTCCAGAACCATTTAAGAGGTTTCGCATAATTAAAAGTGAAACAAACGGAGGTACGGCCATCGTGATAACAAAAATAGTCCGCCAAAATGCTTTATATTTTAAGCCTTTTGTATTGATAAGCAAGGCTAAAATGATTCCAAAAAAGAAACAAGTTGCGGTTGCAAAAACAGCCCAAATCAAGGTCCAGCCAAGTACTGGAAAGAACGTTGAAGCCATATCGCCTGTGATTACATTACCTAGATTTGCCAATCCAACCCAAGTAAAAAGGTTTTTCGGTGGTAAATGGTTATGGTCGTAGTTGGTAAAGGCAATTGAAATCATATATAACAACGGCAAGATGGTAAAGAAAAGAACGCCTAGTAAGGGGATCGTCATTAAAGTTGCATGGAAACGTTCGTTTAACAAGCTACGTAAATCATCCATAGTTGTTGGAATTTTTTTGCCGGCTGTCTTTAATTCATATAGGTGACGGGCGCTTTTTAAATTGATTACATATAAAATGATTAGCGATAAACAGACTAAAATTGCTGCAATTCCGAATAATAATAAGAGCATTGAATTATCGCCTTCTTTTAGAACTTCAATCCCTAAAGAATCATCATATACTAATCCTTGCTGTTGGGTCCCTAGTGTTCCTAGCATCATTAATGCATGGAAACCATTACGGATTAACCAATAGATAAAGCCAATTTCAGCTGTTAAAAAGATGATTCCCTTTAACCACTGCTTGTTGGCGAAGTTTGCAGCACCCATAACTAAAAAAGATAGTTTTGTAGCGAAGTCGCCTTTTTTAAAGACCTCTTGAAATGACGTCTGGGCTTTCTTTTTCTTGAACATCTTCGTTCACTCACTTTCTACTTAAATAAAAAAGATAGAGGAAATGGGACAGCAGATTGAAGCTCGTCCCATTTCTTTACTCTTTTTATTCTTTTGCTTCTTTTGATGTGTCTTGGACTAATTTATCTAATTTTGCTTGATAATCCGCAGGTTTGATATTGCCTTTGTACGTATCATTGATCACTGCATCCATCGCAGGCCAGAATGAAACGATTTCTGGGATTTTTGGCATTACCACAGAGTGGGTTGGTTGCGCCATTTCTAAGATAGCTTTTGCAACAGTATCTTGTGTAATTTCTTCGTTTGTTTGTAATTTTTTGTTTGAAGGGACAAAACCGATTTCTTTAAAGTAAGTCATTTGTGCTTTTTCGCTGGTTAAATAGTTTGCTAATGTCATTGCGGCCAATGGTGCTTGTGTTTGTTGGTTGACAGCAAAACTACGAACGCCCAAGAAAGCTTTCATTTGTTTTTCTCCATTGCCAAAATCAATGGTTGGGTAGGCAGCGGCCCCCATTTTGTCGCCAAGAGCTTTTTCTACATCGTTTTTAGACCAAGGGCCAGAAAGGAAGGCATCCGTTTTGCCAGAACCTAGATTAGACAATGCTTCTGTATTTGATTGGATCACACCAGGATTATTTTTTTGATCGGCAATCCATTGTAATACTTCTATACCTTGTTGGTTGTTAAAGTTGGTACCTTTTGGATCTTCGCCATTTTCACCATATAAGTAATCGCCGTTACTCATAAATAGAGGACCGAAGATATAATTTGCGCCATCTTCGCCAAAATTGGTACCGATTTTGCCTTTTTCAGTTAAAGACTTCCAAGTTTTGATTTCCTCTGGAGAATACGTATCTTTGTTATAATAAAGAACTTGTGACTCTACGGCATAAGGGTAGGCATAGACTTTGTCTTTCCAAGTGACTCCTGCTACTGCCGAGTCGATATTGTTTTCTTTGACTTCTTTTTCATATTTTGTGTTAGGGTAAATCAGACCAGCTTCTGCCATTTGACCAATTTGATCATGTGGCATCATGAAAACATCTGCGGCAGCTTTAGGATCTTTTGCAATGTCTTTTTTAGCATCTGCCGAATTTCCAGCAGTTAAGTTAACTTTAATATCGGGGTTTTCTTTTTCAAAATCGGCGACAACTTTTTTAAAGACGCCCATATATTCAGTATCAACCCATAATTTTACGTCACCAGCTGCTTTATTTGCTGAACCGCTTTCATTTTCAGCTTTCGTTTTTTCTGCGCCACCACAGGCAGTAAGTAAAACCGCGGAAGCACTTAAAAGGATACCGCCCATTAAAATCTTTTTCCAATTCGCTTTCATTTTTGAACCCTCCAAAAATTATTTTTTACAAGTCTTATTATGCAACCGATTGCGGAAATAATCAAGTGTTTTTCATCGAGAAAGTTAAAAAATTTTTTTTGTTATAAATAACATACTGTTTGTTTAAAGTGGTGTATACCACTAATTAAGCGTTTTAAATAAAAAAATAAAAAAGGGTATACAAATGCAATCGTTTGCGCTAAAATGTGTTCGAGTATTAGAAAATACACGAAAAGCGACAATTAAAGGAGAGAATTAAATGAACACTGCTGCAATCTACCATCGTCCAGAAAGTGAATTTGCTTATCTTTATACAGAAGAAACAATGCATATTCGTTTGCGTACGGCAAAAGGCGACATTGCCTCTGTCCAATTAGTGCAAGGAGATCCTTATCTTTTAGGGAAAGAAAAGTGGTACCAACAGTCGTTAACAATGAAGAAGTTAGTATCTACGGAGTTATATGATTACTGGTTTATTGCATTAAGTGCAAAATTTAAACGCCTTTCATATGCTTTTACTTTAGTAGGGACGGATGGCTTGACGGCGTTTTATGGCGAACACGGCATTTATCCTTTAGAAGAAAAGTATTTAGCGATGGCGAATAATTATTTTCGGATGCCGTATTTTCATGAAATCGATCGTTTTAAAGCACCTGAATGGGTAAAAGAAACGATTTGGTATCAAATATTTCCAGAGCGTTTTGCAAATGGTGATCCCGCCAATGATCCTGAAGGGACGTTGCCGTGGGGATCTAAAAGACCAGATCGACAAGATTTTTTTGGTGGGGATTTGCAAGGGGTGCTAGATCATCTTGATTACATTGAAGATTTAGGTGTTAACGGCTTATATTTTTGCCCGATTTTTGAAGCGTTTTCTAATCACAAATATGATACGATTGATTATTTAAAAATTGACCCAGCTTTTGGTGATGGCGCTACCTTTAAGCGTTTAGTCGAAGAGTGTCATCGACGGGGCATCAAGATTATGTTGGACGCCGTTTTTAACCATATGGGGGACACTTCGCCTCAATGGCAAGATGTGTTAAAAAATGGCCAGGACTCAATTTATGCCGATTGGTTCCACGTAAATGAGTTTCCAGCTAGCTATGAAGAAAGTGCTGATTTTGAAGAAGCAAGCAACATTACCTATGATACTTTTGCATTCACTCCGCATATGCCTAAATTAAATACAGCAAATCCAGAAGTGCAAGCCTATCTTTTAGAAATTGCTCGTTATTGGATTGAGGAATATGATATTGACGCCTGGCGTTTAGATGTGGCAAACGAAGTGGATCATGCGTTCTGGAAAAAATTCCGGCAAACATGTGATGACGCAAAAGAAGATTTTTATATTTTAGGAGAAATTTGGCACTCGTCGCAAAGCTGGCTCCAAGGAGACGAATTTCATGCAGTGATGAATTATGCATACACAGATGCGATTATGGGCTACTTTGTCAAGCAAGAACTGTCCTTGGAAAAGATGCTTTCTGAAATGAACAACCAGTTAATGCTCTATCGACAACAAACGAATCAAATGCAGTTTAATGTTTTAGATTCCCACGATACACCACGCTTATTGCATGAAACGAAAGAGGATAAAGAGTTGATGCGCCAAGTATTAGCGTTTACGTATATTCAACCAGGCGTCCCTTGTCTTTACTATGGTGATGAAATTGGTATGACAGGTGATATGGATCCTGATTGTCGTCGTTGTATGGTTTGGGAGGAAAATCAGCAAGATTTGGATTTGAAGGAATTTGTAAAATCATTGATTGCCCTTCGCAAAAAGTATGCGGCTGTTTTTTCTGGTGGAACAATCGATTGGACAGGCACTTCTTTTGAAACGGGGTTGATTAGACTCGCTTGTCGTTTGGATGAACAAACGATCTATGGGATTTTTAATACTGGCCAAGAGACACAATTTGTTGATAGAACTGATCGAGAAGTTTTGCTAAGTTCTTCTATCGAAACTGCTTCAGAACAGATAATGGTTTTACCAAAAGGTTTTCTTTTATATCAAGCATAATAATTAAGCAAAGGAATGTGAAGAAGAATGGAAAAACATTGGTGGCAAGAAGTCGTGGTTTATCAGATTTATCCTCGCAGTTTTAAGGATAGCAATGGAGATGGCATTGGAGATTTACCAGGAATTATTGAAAAATTGGATTATTTGGAAACGTTAGGCATTGGGGCTATTTGGTTATCACCAGTTTATCAATCACCCAATGATGACAATGGTTATGACATTTCTGATTATGAAGCGATTATGACAGAGTTTGGGACGATGGCGGATATGGATCGTCTAATTGAGGAAGCGAAAAAGCGAAAGATTGAAATTATTATGGACTTAGTGGTTAACCATACGTCAGATGAACATCGTTGGTTTATTGAAGCGAAAAAAAGCAAGGAGAACCCCTACCGAGACTATTATGTATGGGCTGATCCTGCTTCAGATGGCGGTGCGCCTAACCGATTGAAATCTGCCTTTTCGGGTTCGGCGTGGACGTTTGATGAAGCGAGTGGGCAATACTATTTGCATTTGTTTAGTAAAAAACAACCAGATTTAAATTGGGAAAACCAACAAATGCGTCAGTCGGTTTACGAGATGATGAATTTTTGGATTGATAAAGGAATTGGCGGTTTCCGTTTAGATGTAATTGACCTAGTGGGTAAAATTCCAGGAGAAGAGATCACCGCGAATGGGCCTCATTTACATCGTTATTTACAAGAAATGAACGCCGCGACATTTGGCGGCAAAGAGCTGTTAACTGTAGGTGAAACATGGGGGGCCACACCTGAGATTGCAAAAATGTACTCTAGTCCAGAGCGTCATGAATTATCTATGATTTTTCAGTTTGAACATATGAGCTTGGATCAACAACCAGGTAAAGAAAAATGGGACCTTCAGCCAATGGAAGTTGCCAAGTTGAAACAGGTTTTTGCAAAATGGCAAACAGAATTAGGAAATGATGGCTGGAATTCTTTGTTTTGGAATAACCATGATTTACCGAGAATGATTTCACGTTGGGGAAATGATCAGGAACATTGGTTGGAAAGTAGTAAGTTATTCGCTATTTTACTGCACATGATGAAAGGCACACCTTATATTTATCAAGGGGAAGAAATTGGTATGACCAATACGCCGATTACAGATATTCGTGAAGCACGGGATATCGAAACAATTAACATGTACCATGAGTATTTAGAAAAAGGATATTCTAAAGAAGAAATTTTGCTGAAAATTAATACTAAAGGTCGCGACAATGCACGCCGGCCTATGCAGTGGACCACTGAAAAAAATGCGGGCTTTACGACGGGTACACCTTGGATTGATGTTAATCCCAATTATCAAACGATTAACGTCGCTGCTGCTTTGGCAGATAAAAATTCACTATTCTATACGTACCAAGAAATGATTCGTTTGAGAAAAGAACATCCTTTAATTGTTTGGGGCAACTTTGAATTGCTAGAAACAGTGGACGAAGTGATCAGTTTTTATCGTACCTATGGTGAGGAACGCTGGCTTGTTGTAACGAACTTTTCTGACAAAGTTCAGCCATTTTCTGCAGACGTTCATGTAGAACAAGTAATGATTGAAAATATGCCGACAGATGTCACTGCTTTAGCAGATTATTCGTTAGCGCCTTGGCAAGCATTTGTTGTGAAAGTGAGTCAATAAGATGGAACAATGGTGGAAAAATGCTGTCGGTTATCAAATTTATCCTCGGAGTTTTAAAGATAGCAACGGGGATGGCATTGGTGATTTGCAGGGAATTATTGAGAAATTACCGTATTTAAAAGAACTAGGGGTCGATTTTTTATGGTTAAATCCGATTTACACTTCGCCAAACGTTGACAATGGTTATGATATTGCGGATTATCAAGGGATTCAGCCAGAATTTGGTACGATGGAAGATTTTCAAGAACTTTTGGACCAAGCGCATCAATTAGGTTTGAAGATTATTCTTGATTTAGTGGTCAATCATACAAGTGATCAACATCCGTGGTTTGTTGAAGCGAAAAAAAGTTTAGATAATCCGTATCGTGAGTATTATTTATGGGCCGATGCGACACCAGATCGTATGCCGAATGAATGGCAAAGCTTTTTTGGTGGCTCGACTTGGACGTATGACGCGGGTACAAAGCAAGCATATTTTCATGTGTTTGCAAAAGAGCAACCTGATTTGAACTGGAAAAATCCTAAAGTTCGTGAAGAGATTTATGCGATGATTCGCTGGTGGTTAGATTTGGGAATTGATGGTTTCCGATTGGATGCGATTAGTCATATCCAAAAAGAACCTTGGGATTTTAAAATTACCACGAATCCGTGGGCTCCATTTATGAATGTAAAAGGCATTGAAGACTATATGCTGGATTTGAAAGCTATTTTTGCTGAGTATGACATCATGACAGTGGGGGAAGCTAGTGGCGTTTCAAGTAAAAAAGCGGTGGAATGGACCAATGATGCGGGCTATCTGAATATGATTTTTGAATTAGAGCACAATGTTCGAGAAGGAAAGCCAGGAGAAGAACGGTTAAATATTTTAGGCTATAAAAAAGTAATGGCTCGCTGGCAAAAGCATTTAGGGACAGAAGGCTGGAATGCATTATATGTAGAAAATCATGATAATCCCAGAATCAATTCAATTTTAGGCAATGAAACCTCTCATTCTGCTAAGGCGATTGGAACAATCGCCTTGCTCTTGCGAGGAACACCGTTTATTTATCAAGGACAGGAAATCGGCATGGTTAATTATCCGTTTCAACAGATTGACGAGTTAGATGCTAAAGATTCTCATAACCATTATCGTTTGCTTATAGAAAGTGGCTACGATGCGAAACAAGCATTAAAAGAAGTGGCGCATTGGACGCGGGACCATTCGCGTACGCCTATGCAGTGGACGAGTCAAGAGGCAAGTTCATTCACCTCGGGGCATCCGTGGTTAGCAATTCATCCCAATTTCAAAGAAATAAATGTGGCTGACCAAGAAACGGATGCACAATCCGTGTTGAATTATTATAAAAAGTTAATTGCGTTGCGGAAAGACAATCCGGTCTTTACAGATGGACAGTTTGAACTATTAGCGCCCAATCATCCGTCTGTTTTTGCTTTTTTAAGAAAAACAACTGAGGCAACAGCGTTAGTGATTGTCAATTTAAGTGGAGAAAAGTGCCAATTTGACTTGCCGAATAAATTACTGGGCAGAAAGTGGCAACAATTGTTAGGGAATCAAGATTTTACGGTGAAGAAACGGATGCAGTTAGCACCTTATCAGGCAGGGGTCTTCCAATAACTGATTTGTTCTATAACGAGTGCAAGAGGCTTACTTTTAAGTAGGGCTCTTGCACTCGTTTTTAGGAACTTCAACAACCGAGAGACTTCATAAATAATTGAATTTTTACAGAAATGCGTTATACTTACTTTGGGTAAGTTATTTAATTTTATGAAAGTAGGGGGAAATGATGCCGAAAACACGTGTAGAAGCATTTACAGATGCAGTCATTGCGATTATTTTAACGTTATTAATTTTAGAATTAAAAATTCCTGAAAAAGCAGATTGGTCTGCTCTGACTCAATCTGGACACAAAATCATTATTTATTTAATTAGTTTTGTTACTTTATTGATTTATTGGAACAATCATCATCATTTATTTCAAAGTGTCCGTAAAATTGATGGACGTGTCCTTTGGATGAATAATTTATTAATTTTGACGTTGACGTTTTTCCCGTTTGTTACTGGTTGGGTAGGTGAACATCCGTTTTCTTGGCCGCCACAAGCTTTGTATGGCTTAGTAGTATTAGGAGCTGATGTTGCTTATTATCTAGTGGTGCGGGCATTGATTCAGGCAAATGGGCCCAAATCCGAAGTACAACGTTTGTTTGGCCACTATCCAAAATTAACGCTTTCGATTGTGTTGAATATTATTGCGTTGATTGTAGGCAAACTAGTAGCGCCAATCGCTGTCCTGATTATTGATACGATTGTTTTAGTCATGTGGTTTATTCCTGAGCGAAAAGCAGAAATAAAGGAAATTTTAAAGTAGTTATTTTTTATTTATAACAAAAAAGTCATAAATCTTTTGACAAGAATGTCAAACTCCTCTATTATAAGAAGTGGATAAAAACTGAATAATTGTTAGGTGAGGCTCCTATTTGGACAAATGCTGCTGCCGCGAAAGGATCGAGAGACCCTTAGTTGGTTGAACAGGAATAATCGTGAAGGTTATTCATAATGTAGCTGATACATGTTATCTACGCCCTATAGTGCTAAAGCTCAACGATAGAGAATCTTATTTAAAGATGGTATTTTGGGACGTACTCTATTGTTGAGTAGGTCCTTTTTTGTGTGTTTGGCAAAAAAGCAATTATTCACTGGAAGTATAAATAAGAAAAAGAAAGGATGACTGTCATGGAAGACCCTGGAAGTGAACAGAGAAACAAAATACAGTCACCAACGAAAGGAGAAGATTTTAGCGCTCTTTTCGGCAGGTGACCACAACCTTGGAGGAAAAGAAAATGATGAACAAAAAAACAATGGATATGAGAAAAGCAACCAAAGATCAAGAATTACGTAAATTGGCGTTGCTTTCTGAACGGGAATTAATGATGGAATTACGGACATCTGAAAAAGGACTCTCGAATGAAGATGCCGAAAAAAGATTAGAGGAATTTGGACCAAACGAAGTTTCTGCACAAAAGCCAACCCCAGCAATTATTTTATTTTTAAGTGCATTCAAAGATCCGTTTGTCTATGTCTTAGCCTTATTGATGGTCGTTTCAACTTTAACGAAAGATTTCGAAGCCGCTATCGTGATGGGCGTGATGATTTTAGCCAGTGTCTTGATTGCTTTTATACAAGAGTATCGTTCTCAAAAAGCGAGTTTGGATTTAAAAGAATTAATTGAAAATACCGCTGCAGTGACACGGGAAGGGATTACGAAAGAAATTCCAATGGACGAAATTGTTCCAGGAGACATTGTAACTTTAGCTACAGGAGACATGATTCCTGCAGATGCCGTGTTGATTTGGACCAAAGATTTATTCGTTAATCAATCGTCGCTAACAGGCGAATCCATGCCTGTCGAAAAATTTGTGGATGCAGGTGTGGATCGTCAACAAACAGAGGTTTCTGCATTAGATATGCAAGACCTAGTGTTTATGGGCACAGATGTCTTGAGTGGACAAGGAAAAGCGATTATTTTAAAAACTGGGCAACATACATTTTTTGGTGATATTGCTAAAAATGCTACAACACAACGAGGAAAAACTAGTTTTGACTTAGGCTTAGCAAAAGTCAGTAAGTTTTTATTACGAATGGTAATGATTTTGTTTCCAATCGTTTTCTTGATTAATGGTTTAACTAAAGGTGCTTGGGGCGAAGCGTTTTTCTTCGCGATTGCCGTTGCAGTTGGTTTGACACCAGAAATGTTGCCAATGATTGTTACGAGTAACTTAGCCAAGGGTGCATTATCCTTATCGAAACATAAAGTCATTGTTAAAGAATTAGCGGCTATCCAAAATTTAGGTGGTATGGATGTGCTCTGTACAGATAAGACTGGAACGATTACCGAAGATCGTGTAGTTTTGGTTCAACATTTGAATCCATTAGGTGATTTGAGTGACGAGGTTCTAAATTTAGCCTACTTAAATTCTTCTTATCAAACAGGTTGGAAAAATTTAATGGATATTGCCGTTATTAATTTTTATGAAGAGCATCAATGGAAAACGCCGTTTAAAAATGTCACTAAAATTGATGAAATTCCTTTTGATTTTTCCAGACGCCGCTTAACGGTTGTCGTGAATGCAGATGATCATCAATTGATGATTACGAAAGGCGCCGTGGAAGAAATGGAAGAAGTGTGCACGCATGCGCAAATTAATGGCGAAATTGTACCATTAAGCAGTGCTGTACGAGAAGAACTACGCCGAGTAAATGTTCAAATGAACAAACAAGGGATGCGTGTGTTAGCGGTAGCTGTAAAAAAAGATGTCCATAAAGAAGCAGTTTATTCAGTTGAAGATGAAAAAGAGATGACATTGATTGGGTTTATGGGGTTTCTTGATCCAGCAAAAGAGTCAGCCGTCAGCGCTATCCGCTCCTTACATGAACATGGTGTCAACGTGAAAGTGCTAACGGGCGATAATGACATTGTCGCCAAAAAAGTCTGTAAAGATGTAGGCATTGAAGTTTCCCATGTGTTATTAGGTTCTCAAATTGAAGCAATGACAGATGAAGAGTTGCGGGCGCAAGTAGAAGAAACTAATTTATTTGCCAAATTAAATCCGATGCAAAAATCTAAAATTATTGAATTGCTACAAGCAAAAGGTCATACGGTTGGTTTTATGGGGGATGGCATTAATGATGCACCGGCATTACGAAAAGCTGATGTGGGCATTTCAGTAGATACTGCAGCTGATATTACTAAAGATGCTAGCTCGATTATTTTACTGGAAAAAAGTTTAAATGTACTGGAATCTGGTGTGATTGAAGGACGAAAAGTATTTAGCAATATGATGAAATATATTAAAATTACCATCAGTTCTAATTTTGGGAATGTCTTTTCAATTTTAGTAGCCAGTGCCTTTTTACCATTTCTACCAATGCTTTCCTTACAACTCTTGATTCAAAATTTGATTTATGATGTGGCTCAGTTGACAATTCCTTGGGATAATGTCGATGAAGAAGAGTTATTAAGCCCTGTTCGGTGGGAAACGAACGGACTAGCGAAATTTACGGTATGTATTGGCCCGGTAAGTAGTATTTTCGATATTATAACGTATCTTGTCATGTGGTTTGTGTTTAGCGCTAATAGTTTGGCCACTCAACATTTATTCCAAACAGGTTGGTTTATGGTGGGACTTGTTAGTCAAACATTAGTTGTTCATATGGTCCGGACGCGGAAAATACCATTCATTCAAAGTCGTGCGTCAATGCCTGTGATGTTAAGTAGTTTAGGCGCAATTTTACTCGGTTTCCTGATTGTAGCAACGCCTATAAGAGAGGTTTTTGACTTTGTGAAACTTCCGGCTAACTACTGGCCATGGTTCTTTGGAATCATCATTGCGTACATGTTAACTGTTGAAGTAGCTAAACGTTTATATATTAAAATTACCAAGGAATGGATTTAGTAAAATCTACTGAAAGAGAAAAGAATTTGCTAAGCTGTATTATTCGTTTTGCGAAAATTTGGTGATTTTAAGCAATGAATGTTCGTGATAAAACCTAAGGTAAAGTATTTGGCAAAAAAACGAGCCAAAAAAAATAAAAATTAACGAAAAAAACTTTGTTCTCTAAAAAATAAAAAACCGCATGCTGAGTAGGTTACTCGGCTGACGGTTTTTATTTTTTGGTTTTTTCAAGATAATTTTCATGAAAACGTAAAGTTCGGAAATCAGATTACTAGCCAGCTCGGGGATGAGGGGGCTCGAATTAATAGAACTGTTATATAATATTTTTAAAATAGAATATAACAGTTGGGAGAAAAATAGTACAGAAGAAGTGTAGAACGGAAACCGTTTTCTTGTTTGTGAAAATTATCACTAAACCGCAAAAACATGCGGTTTTGCTCTTTTGTGAAAAAATGAAGAAATTAGAGTTTTTTTCTTGCGCTTTTTCGAATTTAGTGATAATTTGTTAAGTGTAGTCGATAAAAAGTAATACAGTTTCGCACTCTGTTTTACTTTTATCGAAATTAAAGAAACGTAATAGAGAGGATTGTGTGACAAAATGGCAAAGGCTAAGAAACAAAAACCTATTGACTTTAAAGAGCTAATGGCTAAAGTCGACGCTGATTTCCCAACTTTCCAAATCTTGGATCAAGATGGAAAAATTGTGAATGAAGATTTAGTACCTGATTTATCGGATGAGGAATTAGTTGAATTAATGACACGCATGGTTTGGTCTCGTGTGTTAGACCAACGTTCTACTGCATTAAACCGTCAAGGACGCTTAGGATTCTTCGCGCCAACAGCTGGACAAGAAGCAAGCCAATTGGCAAGTCAATTTGCAATGGAAAAAGAAGACTACTTACTACCAGGTTACCGTGATGTACCTCAATTAGTACAACATGGTTTACCATTAAGAGAAGCTTTCTTATGGTCTCGTGGTCACGTAGCAGGGAACTACTACGCGGAAGATTTAAATGCATTACCACCACAAATTATCATTGGTGCTCAATACATCCAAGCAGCTGGTGTTGCTTTAGGATTGAAAAAACGTGGAAAAGAAAATGTTGTCTTCACTTATACTGGTGACGGCGGTTCTTCACAAGGGGACTTCTATGAAGCAATTAACTTTGCTGGTGCTTACCAAGCAAACGGTGTCTTCATTATCCAAAACAATGGTTTTGCGATTTCTACACCTCGTGAAAAACAAACAGCGGCTAAAACTTTAGCTCAAAAAGCTGTTGCAGCAGGAATTCCTGGTATTCAAGTTGATGGTATGGATCCATTAGCAGTTTACGCAATTGCAAAAGAAGCACGTGATTGGTCAGCTGCAGGAAATGGTCCAGTTTTAATTGAAACATTAACTTATCGTTATGGTCCACATACTTTATCTGGAGACGATCCAACACGTTACCGTTCAAAAGAAATGGATGACGAATGGGTACAAAAAGATCCATTGACTCGTTTCCGTAAATATCTAACAGATAAAGGCTTATGGTCTGAAGCAAAAGAAGAAGAAATTATTGAAAAAACAAAAGAAGAAATCAAAGTAGCGATTGCAGAAGCGGATAAAGCGCCAAAACAAAAAGTTTCTGATTTCTTGAAAAATATGTTTGAAGTTCAACCTCAAACAATTAAAGAACAAATTGCATTTTATGAAGCGAAGGAGTCGAAATAAAAATGGCACAAAAAACTATGATCCAAGCAATTACAGATGCCTTAGCTCTTGAATTAGAGAAAGACGAAAATGTCTTAATCTTCGGTGAAGACGTTGGTAACAACGGTGGGGTTTTCCGTGCAACTGAAGGTTTACAAGAAAAATTTGGTGAAGACCGCGTCTTCGATACACCTTTAGCTGAATCTGGTATCGGTGGATTGGCTTTCGGTCTTGCCTTGCAAGGTTACCGTCCAGTTCCTGAAATCCAATTCTTTGGTTTCGTTTTTGAAGTATTTGACGAAATCGTTGGTCAAATGGCTCGTACGCGTTACCGTATGGGTGGAACTCGTAATATGCCAATTACTGTTCGTGCCCCATTTGGTGGTGGTGTTCATACACCAGAACTTCACTCAGATAACTTAGAAGGATTAATCGCACAATCACCAGGTGTTCGTGTTGTTATTCCATCAAACCCTTACGATGCAAAAGGACTATTAATTTCATCTATTCGTAGCAACGATCCAGTTGTCTACTTAGAGCACATGAAATTATACCGTTCATTCCGTGAGGAAGTGCCAGACGAAGCTTATGAAGTGCCTTTAGATAAAGCGGCTGTAACTCGTGAAGGAACAGACGTATCAATCATCACTTACGGCGCTATGGTTCGTGAAGCGATTAAAGCAGCTGATAGCTTAGCGAAAGACAATATTTCAGCAGAAATCATTGACTTACGTACAGTGGCTCCTTTAGATGTGGAAACAATTATTAACTCTGTTGAAAAAACTGGCCGTGTGGTTGTCGTTCAAGAAGCACAAAAACAAGCTGGCGTTGGCGCTATGGTTGTTTCTGAAATTTCTGAACGTGCCGTATTATCATTAGAAGCACCTATCGGACGTGTATCTGCTCCAGATACAATCTTCCCATTCGGACAAGCAGAAAATATCTGGTTACCAAATGCGAAAGATATCGAAGCAAAAGCTAGAGAAATCGTCGAATTTTAATAGTTATTCGAAGTAGATAAACGAAGAATTAAACAGGTGGATTACGGCTATAGGCATGAAATGTTCAGCTACTATAGTCGTTTCCCCGCGTTTTGCTCCTAAGAAAATAGACAGATCCAACGAAGAAGGGAAGACTTAAAAAATGGCTTATCAGTTTAAATTACCGGATATCGGTGAAGGGATTGCCGAAGGCGAAATCGTTAAATGGTTTGTAAAACCTGGCGATACAATCAACGAAGACGATACGTTATTAGAAGTACAAAATGACAAATCAGTGGAAGAAATTCCATCACCAGTAACAGGTACTGTAAAAAATATCGTTGTACCAGAAGGAACAGTTGCAAACGTTGGTGACGTGTTAATCGAAATCGACGCACCTGGTCACGAAGATAACGATGCAGCACCAGCAGCTCCTGCACAAGAACAAACACCAGCACAACCTGCTGCTGTACCAACAACCGAAGCAGCTGGCGGATTTTTCCAATTCAAATTACCAGACATCGGTGAAGGAATTGCCGAAGGCGAAATCGTTAAATGGTTCGTTAAAGCGGGCGACACAATTAATGAAGATGATTCATTATTAGAAGTACAAAATGACAAATCAGTAGAAGAAATTCCATCACCAGTAACAGGTACTGTAAAAAATATCGTTGTACCAGAAGGAACAGTTGCCAATGTGGGTGACGTGTTAGTTGAAATTGACGCACCTGGTCATAATTCAGCAGCACCGGCAGCCGCAGCACCAGCTACTGACGCTCCTAAAGCGGAAGCATCAGCTCCAGCCGCTTCAACAGGCGTAGTTGCAGCCGCTGATCCAAACAAACGCGTTTTAGCAATGCCATCTGTTCGTCAGTATGCGCGTGAAAAAGACGTTGATATTACACAAGTAACTGCAACTGGTAAAGGTGGCCGTGTCATTAAAGCGGATATTGATGCCTTTGTTTCTGGTGGCTCTCAAGCAGCACCAGCTACTGAAGCTGCCGCAAAAGAAGCAGCACCTAAAGCGGAAGCAGCTGCACCTAAAGCAGCGCCAAAAGCCTTTACTTCTGATTTAGGCGAAATGGAAACACGTGAAAAAATGACACCAACACGTAAAGCAATTGCTAAAGCAATGGTTAACAGCAAACACACTGCTCCTCACGTAACATTACATGATGAAGTAGAAGTTTCTAAATTATGGGATCACCGTAAGAAATTTAAAGATGTTGCTGCTGCAAATGGTACAAAATTAACATTCTTACCATACGTTGTAAAAGCATTGACTTCAACTGTTCAAAAATTCCCAATCTTGAATGCATCAATCGATGACGCAGCACAAGAAATTGTTTACAAAAATTACTTTAACATTGGTATCGCTACTGATACAGATCATGGCTTATATGTACCAAATGTTAAAAATGCTAATACGAAGAGCATGTTTGCTATCGCTGATGAAATCAACGAAAAAGCAGCATTGGCTATCGAAGGTAAATTAACTGCACAAGATATGCGTGATGGGACAATCACAATTAGTAACATTGGTTCAGTCGGTGGCGGCTGGTTTACACCAGTAATCAACTACCCTGAAGTTGCTATTTTAGGCGTTGGTACAATTGCACAAGAACCAGTTGTTAATGCAGACGGCGAAATCGTTGTGGGACGCATGATGAAATTATCATTAAGCTTTGACCACCGTATCGTTGACGGCGCAACTGCTCAAAAAGCAATGAACAACATTAAACGCTTATTAGCTGATCCAGAATTACTATTAATGGAAGGATGATTAACAAATGGTAGTAGGAGATTTCGCCATTGAACTAGATACAGTCGTAATCGGAGCTGGTCCTGGAGGATACGTTGCCGCAATTCGTGCCGCAGAAATGGGTCAAAAAGTTGCGATTATCGAACGTGAATACATCGGAGGCGTTTGTTTAAACGTTGGATGTATTCCTTCAAAAGCTTTAATTGCTGCTGGACATCATTACCAAGAAGCACAAGATTCTTCAACTTTTGGTGTAACAGCTAAAGGAGTCGAATTAGACTTTGCAAAAACACAAGACTGGAAAGATAACACAGTTGTTAAATCATTAACAGGCGGCGTTGGCATGTTATTGAAAAAACACAAAGTAGAAATTATTGAAGGCGAAGCATTCTTCGTTGACGAAAATACATTGCGTGTTATTCACCCAGACTCAGCACAAACTTACTCATTCAATAATGCTATTGTAGCAACAGGTTCTCGTCCAATTGAAATCCCAGGATTCAAATTTGGCGGACGCGTGTTAGATTCTACAGGCGGTTTAAACTTAAAAGAAGTTCCTAAAAAATTCGTTATTATCGGTGGCGGTGTCATCGGTGCTGAATTAGGTGGCGCTTATGCTAACTTAGGTTCAGAAGTAACAATTTTAGAAGGTAGCCCATCAATTTTACCAACTTATGAAAAAGATATGGTTAAAGTTGTCACAGACGACTTCAAGAAGAAAAACGTAACAATCGTGACTTCTGCAATGGCTAAAGAAGCTGTTGACAATGGCGATAGCGTCACTGTTAAATATGAAGTTAACGGAAAAGAAGAAAGTGTTGAAGCAGATTACGTAATGGTCACTGTTGGACGTCGTCCAAACACAGACGACTTAGGCTTAGAACAAGCGGGCGTTGAAATTGGCGAACGTGGTTTAATCCCAGTTGACAACCAAGGACGTACTAACGTGAAAAACATCTTCGCAATCGGCGACATCGTACCAGGTGCTGCGTTAGCGCATAAAGCAAGCTACGAAGCAAAAATTGCTGCTGAAGCAATTTCTGGTAAGAAAGTTGCAGTTGATTACAAAGCAATGCCAGCTGTTGCCTTTACTGATCCAGAATTGGCAAGCGTTGGTATGACTGTTGCAGAAGCAAAAGAAGCGGGAATCGAAGCAAAAGGCTACAAATTCCCATTTGCTGGTAACGGCCGTGCAATCTCTTTAGATAAAACTGAAGGATTCATGCGTTTAGTTACAACTGTAGAAGACAATGTCATCATCGGTGCACAAATTGCCGGTGTCGGTGCAAGTGACATGATTTCTGAATTAGCTTTAGCTATTGAATCTGGCATGAATGCAGAAGACATTGCTTTAACAATCCACCCACACCCATCATTGGGCGAAATTACTATGGATACAGCTGAATTGGCTTTAGGTTTACCAATTCATATTTAATAGTATCACTTTGTCGCACGACAGATATAATGCGCCTTTTGCACTTGTTGCATTAGCCACAGCAAGAGCAAAAGGTGTAAAAAAACAACGACTTCTCGGAGTCGTTGTTTTTTTTATGCTCTGTTCTTTCTTTTACGGTATTTAAGAGGTGTTTCACCCGTTTCTTGTTTAAAGATCCGGACAAAATAGCTATCTTCAACAAACCCTAAATCTTCACTGATTTGGGCGATCGTTTTATCTGTCTCCAAAAGAAGCTGTTTAGCCCATGTGATTTTTAATTGTCGATAAAATTGACTAAAGGGAATACCAAACTCCTCTTTTAATAAACGACTTAAATACGTCGGTGTCAAATGAACAAGGTCTGCCAGTTCTTGTAAATTTAAACGCAGCGATTTGTTTTCCCAAAGGGCATCTAAAACCGGTTGTAATTGCTTATTTTTAGTTTGATAGGCACTTGAAGGAGTTAATTGAGCAGTTAATAAAGTTTGTTGAATATCTTTTTGGATCATATTCAATGGCTCCAGCTCTTCTTTTCGCGAACTAATCTGTAAGGATTGTTTGTACGTATTGATTAAATAATCTTTTTTGATGGCTTCAGAAATAATATATTGGCTTAGATCAGCGATTAATGTCGCGCTCTTTTCTAAGTCTGCTAGTTCTAAAACAGGGTATTGTTGATACAGCTCTTGGTGTGTTACTAAAAATTCTTGAATGAAGGCATCATTCATGGTTAAAACCTGTTCTAACTCTTCTTGGTGATCTTCGAGCAAAACTTCACCAGCCATAATGGCTCCTACATACTGGTCATCAACAATAATGGGGATGGCCATATCAACGATGTTAAAGTGACAACGGTAGATAAAAGGCTGACCAGTGCGAACAGCTTCCAAGCCACCACGAGCATCACATTTTTCACAAAGTTTCGAGAGCTCAGGGGAGTGACGTACCAGTTGGCAAAAGGGTTGAACTTGACTATGTTTCGTCACAGGACGACCTTTATAATCGACTAAAATAATGGCTAAACGAGTGCTTAAGGCCAATGATTCTTGCAATTTTTCCCACTTTTCTAAATCTAAAATATTTTTTAATTCTACAGTCATAAGGCAATCCTTCAATCTAAAGTTTAAAAATCATAATATTTTATTATTTCACAAAATAATTCTATCATTTTTTGCAAGAAAACGATACCAAAAGTTCAATGCTTTTTGGATGAAAGCGTTTTATACTATGTATGTAAACAAAATATAGGAGGCTATCAACATGAGAAAAGCATTGATTTTACCAACGAAATATGTTCAAGGGGAAGATGAATTACTAAACTTAGGTTACTTCGTTTCAACTTTTGGAAAAAAAGCGTTACTAATTGCAAATCCTGCTGACGTTGATCGTGTACGTCCACAATTGGAAGAAACAGCGAAAAAGTTTGACATTACCTTCGTAGAGGGTGGCTTTAGTGGAGAAGTAACGCGTGAAGAAACAAAGCGCTTGCAAAACGTTGGACAAAAAGAACAAGCAGACTGTATCATTGGTTTAGGTGGCGGTAAAGCAATCGATGCTTCAAAAGTCGTAGCAGAAGGTGAAAACTTAATTATTGTACCAACGATTGCGGCTCAAGATGCACCAACTTCGCATTCAGCTGTACTATATCATGAAGATGGCTCATTTGATGATTATGCTTACTTTAAACAAAGTCCAAGCGTCGTGATGGTTGATACAAAAGTGGTTGCCAAAGCGCCAACTAGATTTTTAGTTGCTGGAATGGGGGATGCCTTATCCACATATTTTGAAGCACGCGCAACACACAATTCATATTCTCGGGTTAATGCTAGTTTGCCAATGGGTTCAAGAGAAGGCTTAACGCCTGCTGCTAGCGGCACATATGCAGCTTTGGCCATGGCAAAACTTTGCTGGGAAAACCTCCAGGAAGATGGGTTAAAAGCGAAATTAGCTTGTGATGCAAATGTGGTTACTGAATCATTGAATAAGATTATCGAAACAAATATCTTACTTTCAGGCTTAGGTTTTGAAAGTGGCGGTTTAGCTGCAGCGCATGCGATTCATAACGGTATGACAGTCTTACCTGGTGCGCACAGTTATTTACATGGTGAAAAAGTAGCTTTTGCAACGATTGCACAACTTGTATTAGAAGATGCAGCAAAAGACGAATTAGAAGCTGTTTTAGACTTTAGCGCTTCTGTAGGTTTACCATTAACGCTTTCAGACATTGGTGTCGATGAAATCACTTATGAAGAAGCATTGGAAGTAGCCAAAATTGCTTGCATTCCAGAAGAATCAATTCATTCAATGCCATTCCCAATTGTCGTTGAAGAAGTAGCGAATGCAATCATTGTTGCAGATAAAGTCGGACAAGAATATAAAACAAGACATAAATTAGATTAAGGAAGTGTCCACATGAAAGCAGATATTTTACTCGTTTCACATAGCAAAATGATTACAGATGGTATTAAAGAGATGATTGAACAGATGAACGCCAGTGAAGAAATTACGATTCATTCACTTGGTGGCACATCAGATGGTTCATTAGGTTCAGATCCAATGAAAATCATTGACACGATTAACGAAGCGGACTCTGACCGAGAATTTTTAATTTTTGCCGATTTAGGCAGTGCCGTTTTAAGTTCAGAATTAGCTTTTGATATGCTAGAAGAAGACCAACAGAAACATTATCATTTAGTCGATGCACCATTGGTTGAAGGTGCCTTTGCGGCAGCAATTACTGCAGGTGTCTCAGATGATTTGACGCAAATTTTAGCAGAAGCTCAAAATGCTGGTAAGAAAGGGTGGAACTAAATGAAAAAAATTATTAATGAACCTGGTAAAATTGTCGAAGAAATGCTCCAAGGAATTGTGAAAAGCTATGGAAACCTTGTTCATCAAGTCGAAGATTCTCGCGTGATTGCTCGCAACGACTCAAACAAACAAGTTGGGTTAGTATCTGGTGGTGGAAGTGGTCATGAGCCTGCACATGCTGGGTTTGTTGGTGATGGAATGTTAAATGCCGCAGTTTTAGGTGATGTCTTTACTTCACCAACACCAGATCAAATTTTAACAGGGATCCAAGCGGCAGACCAAGGGGCCGGTGTTCTGTTAATCGTAAAAAATTATACAGGCGATATTTTGAACTTTGAAATGGCCAAAGATATGGCTGATATGGAAGACATTCATGTAGAAATGGTCGTTGTCGATGACGATATTGCTGTCGAAGATAGCACCTATACCGCTGGAAAACGCGGCGTTGCCGGGACTGTTCTTGTCCATAAAATTTTAGGACACCATGCCCGCCAAGGTGCTTCTTTAGAAGAGCTCGTTTCTTTAGGAGAAAAGATTGTAGCAGCCACGAAAACAATTGGAGTGGCTTTAAAAGCAGCCACTGTGCCTGAAGTTGGCAAACCAGGTTTTACTTTACCAGAAGATGAAATTGAATTTGGCGTAGGGATTCACGGAGAACCAGGCTATCGTCGTGAAAAAATCCAACCATCGAAAGAGTTAGCGAAAGAATTAGTTGAAAAAACATTAAGTAGCTATGAGCAACAACCACAAACAGTGGGGGTACTTGTCAATGGCATGGGCGGCACGCCATTAATGGAACAATTTGTATTTATGAACGACGTGCTAACATTATTAGAAGATAAAGGTGTTCAAGTGACCTTCCATAAAGTGGGTAACTATATGACGTCTATTGACATGCAAGGATTATCTTTAACGATGATTGACTTGGCGACAAAAGACTGGCAAACAGCGCTAGAAAGCAATGTAACAACAATTTCTTGGTAAGGGTGATAAAAGATGGAATTAACAGTAAAAGACATTCAAACATGGTTAGACAATTATTCAAAAGTTATTGAAGAAAAAAAAGACTATTTAAGTGAATTAGACACGCCGATTGGTGATGGGGATCACGGTAACAACATGGCTCGTGGTATGGCTGAATACAAAATTGCGTTTGACAAAAAAGTACCAACAACAATCACGGAGACATTTAAAGTCCTATCCATGGCTTTGATTTCAAAAGTTGGCGGAGCTTCTGGTCCTTTATATGGTACTGCGTTTATGAATATGACTAAAGCGACAAAAGATTTGGAAACCATCAGTTCGCCAGAGCAATTAAAAGAAATTGTTCAGCAAGGTCTAGCTGGGATTCAGATGCGTGGCAAAGCTGAACCAGGAGATAAAACGATGGTTGATGTCTGGGCACCTGTTGCTGAAGTAATTGGAACGGAACAATTTAATGAAGAAAAAATTGAACAATTTGCTGAAGCAACAAAAGATTGGGTGGCGAAAAAAGGACGTGCCTCTTATTTAGGGGAACGAGCAATTGGTCATATTGATCCAGGAGCAGCATCTAGTGCATTATTATTTGAAGAACTAGTCAAAGTAATCAATCAATAACAGTGAGAAAAAAGTTTAGCAAGTGCCTCTCTTGAAGCGCTTGCTAAACTTTTTTATAAATAATGGTTTCTTTTGTTCATCTATGGGATAATTTAAGTAACAAAAAATAACAAAGATAGACAAATGGGGGATTTAAAGATGAAAAAGCGTGTGATTGTGGGATGTTTATTAATCGTTAGCTCAATGTTTGTAAGTGCTTGTGGAAATTCATCAGACGTGACCACGGAAAAAACCAGTGTCACAAAACAAGTCGAAGCTACGGGACAAAGCACATCCTCTTCCGTAGACCAAACCAAGTATGATGCCATTATTACAGAAGCTAAAAAGTTAACGGCAGAGGGGCAATATAAAGAATCAGAAGAAAAATTAGCTACGATTCCTGTTAGCGATTTAGGGAAACCTCATTATTCAATCGTTAAAGAAACGGTTGAGAAACTAAATAATCAAAATAATGAAGGCTTAAAAAGACAAGAAGAAGTCGCGGTTGAAAAGCAAACGAAGTCGAGTCCGGCACCAACGGAATCACTTAAACCAATTCCAGATGAGTTTGCTAAATGGGCAACCACGTATCTTTTTTATTATCCACGAGGAGATCAAAAGCAAGCGGGTTTAATCATTGAAGCGAATGGAGCGGTCACGCAGACGAATACGAATGGCGAAATTTACACAGGAAAAGCCGAAATAAGTGGAGCTTCGGGCACTATTTTAAGTTATGATACGACTAATTATCGCCCGACGACCCAACCAGCTACAAAATCGATTACTCCAAATGTTAAAATCACTGTTACTTGGAACAATGGCGGCGGTGTTGATGTTTATTATGGCTACGTTTCTTATTCACAACGTTTAGCTTTGACAGATGGTATCGCAGTGACAGACGGGGTCAAAGAAGTTTGGCTTTCATAAAAAGAGCTAGACATTCAAGTTTTTGCTTGAATGTCTAGCTCTTTTGTTGATTGAATCGGGGGATATAAATACTTAGTTTCGATAAGAACGAACGGTATTATTAATAGCAGAAATACTATATTTTAATTCATCTTCTAACGTTTGATCAATGTCTGTGTCTAAAGTTTCTGCAAACATGGCTTCATATTCAGCGATAGAAAGTTCTGTCCGATTATCCAGCAGTGCTAAATGAGTTTCTTTTTGTAAATGATTTTGATAACCAGCTACTAATTCACCAGTGAAAAATTCAGCGACAGCACCAGAACCATAACTGAATAACCCAATTTGATTGCCTGCGGTTAAAGTCGTTGCATTTTCTAAAAGGGAAATGAGTCCCAGATAAAGTGAACCCGTATACAAGTTTCCTACGCGACGACTATAGATGATGCTTTCTTCATAACGGGCTAAAATTCGTTCCTGTTCTGCTTCAGTTTGGTCGGAGATTTTTGCTAATAAGGCTTTTTTGCCCATTTTTGTGTAAGGAATATGGAACGCTAAAGCATCATAATCTGCAAAATCAAGACCGGTTCGTTTTTTATGTTCATCCCAGACTTGGGCAAAAGATTGGATGTAGGTTTCGTTTGACAAAGGACCATCGACCATAGGATATGGATGGCCTGTTGGACGCCAAAAGTCATAGATATCTTGCGTCAGCATCACATTATCCTCTTTTAAAGCCAAAATGCGCGGTTCACTAGCAACTAACATTGCAACCGCCCCAGCTCCTTGTGTAGGCTCACCGCCAGAATTTAAGCCATATTTTGCAATATCTGCTGCTACAACCAAGACTTTTTTATCTGGATGTAAGGCTACGTGATTCTTAGCTAACTGTAAGCCTGCTGTTGCTCCGTAACAAGCTTCCTTGATTTCGAAAGAGCGAGCGAAAGGTTGAATCCCCATTAAACGATGTAAGACAACTGCGGCCGCTTTTGACTCATCGATACTGGACTCAGTCCCGACAATCACCATATCAATGGCCTCTTTATCTTCTTTGGTCAAGATCGCTTCTGCGGCATTGGCTGCAAATGTCACAATATCTTGGCTGATTGGGTTCACCGCCATTTGGTCTTGCCCAATACCAATATGAAATTTTCCAGGGTCTACATTTCTGGCTTCAGCCAGTGCCGTCATATCAATATAATAAGGGGGCACAAAAAAACTAATTTTATCAATCCCAATTGTCATTTCTTTAACTCCTTTACGATAAATAGATTCATTATATAAAATAGCACGAAATGAACCAAAATGGGGAATTTTTGTATTAACTTCATAGATTATTAAAAAATATCTTATAAGTCTGTTAACATTCAGTAATTGGCACTTGTGATTCTGGGATTTTATGATATATTTCAAGATGGAGGTGCATTTAGTTGAAAACAGTAGTTATTATTGATGCATTACGAACACCAATTGGAAAATATAAAGGCAGCTTAAGTCAAGTAAGTGCCGTAGACTTAGGAACACATGTTACAACACAACTTTTAAAAAGACATTCCACTATTTCTGAAGAAATTGATCAAGTAATCTTTGGAAATGTTTTACAAGCTGGAAATGGCCAAAATCCCGCACGACAAATAGCAATAAACAGCGGTTTGTCTCATGAAATTCCCGCAATGACGGTTAATGAGGTCTGCGGATCAGGAATGAAGGCCGTTATTTTGGCGAAACAATTGATTCAATTAGGAGAAGCGGAAGTTTTAATTGCTGGCGGGATTGAGAATATGTCCCAAGCACCTAAATTACAACGATTTAATTACGAAACAGAAAGCTATGATGCGCCTTTTTCTAGTATGATGTACGATGGGTTAACGGATGCCTTTAGTGGTCAGGCAATGGGCTTAACTGCTGAAAATGTGGCCGAAAAGTATCATGTAACTAGAGAAGAGCAAGATCAATTTTCTGTACATTCACAATTAAAAGCAGCTCAAGCACAAGCAGAAGGGATATTCGCTGACGAAATAGCCCCATTAGAAGTATCAGGAACGCTTGTGGAGAAAGATGAAGGGATTCGCCCTAATTCGAGCGTTGAGAAGCTAGGAACGCTTAAAACAGTTTTTAAAGAAGACGGTACTGTAACAGCAGGGAATGCATCAACCATTAATGATGGGGCTTCTGCTTTGATTATTGCTTCACAAGAATATGCCGAAGCACACGGTCTTCCTTATTTAGCTATTATTCGAGACAGTGTGGAAGTCGGTATTGATCCAGCCTATATGGGAATTTCGCCGATTAAAGCCATTCAAAAACTGTTAGCGCGCAATCAACTTACTACGGAAGAAATTGATCTGTATGAAATCAACGAAGCATTTGCAGCAACTTCAATCGTGGTCCAAAGAGAACTGGCTTTACCAGAGGAAAAGGTCAACATTTATGGTGGCGGTATTTCATTAGGTCATGCGATTGGTGCCACAGGTGCTCGTTTATTAACGAGTTTAAGTTATCAATTAAATCAAAAAGAAAAGAAATATGGAGTGGCTTCTTTATGTATCGGCGGTGGCTTAGGACTCGCTATGCTACTAGAGAGACCTCAGCAAAAAAAAAACAGCCGATTTTATCAAATGAGTCCTGAGGAACGCCTGGCTTCTCTTCTTAATGAAGGCCAGATTTCTGCTGATACAAAAAAAGAATTTGAAAATACGGCTTTATCTTCGCAGATTGCCAATCATATGATTGAAAATCAAATCAGTGAAACAGAAGTGCCGATGGGCGTTGGCTTACATTTAACAGTGGACGAAACTGATTATTTGGTACCAATGGCGACAGAAGAGCCCTCAGTTATTGCGGCTTTGAGTAATGGTGCAAAAATAGCACAAGGATTTAAAACAGTGAATCAACAACGCTTAATGCGTGGACAAATCGTTTTTTACGATGTTGCAGATCCCGAGTCATTGATTGATAAACTACAAGTAAGAGAAGCGGAAATTTTTCAACAAGCAGAGTTAAGTTATCCATCTATCGTTAAACGGGGCGGCGGCTTAAGAGATTTGCAGTATCGTGCTTTTGATGAATCGTTTGTATCTGTCGACTTTTTAGTAGATGTTAAGGATGCAATGGGGGCAAATATCGTTAACGCTATGTTGGAAGGTGTGGCCGAGTTGTTCCGTGAATGGTTTGCGGAGCAAAAGATTTTATTCAGTATTTTAAGCAATTACGCAACGGAGTCGGTTGTTACGATGAAAACGGCTATTCCAGTTTCGCGTTTAAGTAAGGGGAGCAATGGCCGGGAAATTGCTAAAAAAATTGTTTTAGCTTCACGCTATGCTTCATTAGATCCTTATCGGGCAGTCACGCATAACAAAGGAATCATGAATGGCATTGAAGCTGTAGTTTTAGCTACAGGAAATGATACACGCGCTGTTAGCGCTTCTTGTCATGCTTTTGCGGTGAAGGAAGGTCGCTACCAAGGCTTGACTAGTTGGACGCTGGATGGCGAACAACTAATTGGTGAAATTTCAGTTCCGCTTGCGTTAGCCACGGTTGGCGGTGCCACAAAAGTCTTACCTAAATCTCAAGCAGCCGCTGATTTGTTAGCAGTGACGGATGCAAAAGAACTAAGTCGAGTAGTAGCGGCTGTTGGTTTGGCACAAAATTTAGCGGCGTTACGGGCCTTAGTCTCTGAAGGAATTCAAAAAGGACACATGGCTCTACAAGCACGTTCTTTAGCGATGACGGTCGGAGCTACTGGTAAAGAAGTTGAGGCAGTCGCTCAACAATTAAAACGTCAAAAAACGATGAACCAAGACCGAGCCATGGCTATTTTAAATGATTTAAGAAAACAATAAAAAAAATAGTTCAGCAGAAATTATTCTGCTGAACTATTTTTTTTCACATTAGGTAGCCGTTTCAGGCCACGAATTGGTTTTACTTTTAAGACATCTAAGAAGAAAGTGAACACAGGGATTCCTACAATAAGTCCCCATACACCAAAGAGACGCTCACTAACTAATAAAATGACAAACGTATAAAAGATTGGTAACTCTGTTTTACTAGACATGAATTTAGGATTTAGCACGTAAGATTCAAATAAATGGACGATTGTAATTAAAGCTAAGATATAAATCACATCGTTCAAGCCACCTTGGGAATAAGCGATGAAACTTAGCGGAATGCAGGAAATAATCACACCAGCAACTGGGACTAAGCTCAAAATGAAGATCATAATGGCTAAACTAGGTAACTGAGTAAAGCCGATTATCGCCAAGGCCAAGGTAGTAATGACTGTATTCACCACAGCAATGAAAAACTGAGCTTCCATTACGACACCAAATGTGTTGACGAACTTGTTGGCAAAATAATAGACATCCTGAAAAAACCAATCAAAATCACTTTTTAAAAATAACTTAGAAAAATCAGCCATTTGCTTCTTCTCAATCATAAAGAAGAAACTTAAAATAAAGGACATGACAAATGATAAGCCGACAGCACCAATATCTTGAATGTAGCGTAAAATCATTGAAGCGCCATTCTGGAGTTGAGAGAGTAAGTTAGATTTTTCCAAGTATTGATCAATAAATTGCAATACTTGATTTGTATCTGTATGTGGACTTTGATAAAAATCAACTACAGAATTAATCATTTGAGTCGTTTGGTTAACTAGAACGGGAACATATTTAGTAATCGCTAAATAGATTAGAAAAACAACCAATGCATAGGTTAAGAGAACGATGACAATCGTCGGGATTTTCATATAGCGTTGAACAAAATGGACCAAACGAACAGCTAAATAGGTAAAGATAAATGTTAAAAGAATTGTTGTAATCATACTTCTGGATAAATAAAGCACAAAAATAATCAAAGCAAGGACGCAAAAACGTCGCAAACGTTCATTTTGAATAAATTTTTGATACAAACTCATAGGGGAAACTCCTTCTTTACTGAATAATCAATCCTGTTAAGAATAACATAACCATACCGATGGCAGCTAGGCCGCAAACAATAATATGGCGGCGTTTGTACATCACTACAATGGCGATGAACTCTCGAATAAACGCGTTAGGTAAAAAATAAAAAGCGGTTTTTGCACCAATGCCATCAGCTTTTAAGCCAGCCATTCGAGCGAAAAGACCCGCTCGGAAAAGGTGATAATTGTTTGTAGTAAAAATGGCTTGGAAATTAGCATTTCCAAAATCCTCAATCATTGTTTCTTTGGAAAAACGCATATTTTCTAGTGTGTTTTTTGAATGAGCTTCTACTAAAATATCATCATCAGGAATACCTTGTGTCAAAGCATACATTTTCATCGCGACACTTTCAGGAAGTAATTCATCGGGGCCTTGGCCACCAGACATGACGATTTTTGGTGGATTTAACGTTGCGCGATTTTGAGCCTTGTAAAATTGAATGGCTTTGTTGATGCGGGCTTGCAATAACGGCGGCACAATCTCACCATTGATTAACCCCGAACCTAACACAACAATATAATCCTGTGTATATTTTGGCTGATTAAATTGATACAACGTAGAAACAGTTAAAAAATTATAAAAAACAAACGCGAAATAAGTCAAAATAAATGGCGCGATAGTTAATGGTAAGGAGAGCCACGTTGGTAACAACGATTGAAAAAAGAAATTATAAATTAATAGTAATGTTAAGCCAATTGCCAGCAACAACGTCAACAAGTTCCCTAGAGACCGACCTTCTTTTCTCATAACAACGACTGCATTCCAATAGAGGAAAATAATTAAGGCATAGAGTCCTAAAACCAAAGCGATAAAAATTGCCAGCAGGGCAATAATTGCTAAGGTGATTAGAAAGTAGTTGTTTGTACGAATCGCAGTAATCCCTAAATAAGTCGCTAGAACCACAAGAAAAATATTAAATAATGTTCCATTCAGTAAACGCCTTTTTTCTTTGAAGTAGAAGAGCGCAAACAAGCCAAAAAAAGCAATGGGAATTAAAAAGAAGACTGTGCCACGAATGATTTCTAAATATAAAACATATGAGAAGAACATAAAGACAGTCCAGCCAAACATCCACGGCAACCAATCGTGTTCTTTTTTCTTTTTCCGCCACGAGGGAATGAAAAAGAGACCCAATAAATAAACACCTAAAAAGGTTAAATCACCATAAAATTGCATAAATAAACTCCTTTAAAACATTTTTCCTCTTCAGTATAACGAAAACTCTTCAAAAAAAATAGAGGAAGCACTTAGTTTCAGAAAGTTTTCTTGTTCTTTTTTTTATAAAAAAAACCTGACGATTAACGTCAGGTTTTTGAGTCAGTATTGTTTAATTAAGCTTTAGTAACGTTAGTTGCTTGAGGGCCACGTTGACCTTCTTCGATTTCGAAAGTTACTGCTTGACCTTCTTCTAAAGTTTTGAAGCCGTCACCTTGGATAGCTGAGAAATGTACGAATACATCGTTTCCGTTTTCTGCAGTGATGAAGCCAAAGCCTTTGTCTGAGTTAAACCATTTTACTGTACCTGTTTCCATAATAAATATCCTCCTAGATGTGTGTTATAACACATTCATATTTTGCAATTACTTGAAAGGTGAAAAATGTGGAAGATGTTTATTTGAAACAGCTACCCATATTACCGAACAAAAACTACATCTATTACTATAGCATACTAACTGGTTTTTGTATAGCGATAACCTTATTTTCTTTTTTATCGGATGTTTTTTAAAAACTAGAAAGTGAAGATAAGGCTGTTATAGTGCTGTTTCAATAAGACTCAGAAAAAAAGCCCATTGTAAGGCGCTTTCTTACAATGGGCTTTTTGCCTGTTTTTAATAACGGAGGATAGCCGCTAAAGATTTTTCATCTGGTGCAGCTTTTTGGTCTAAAACAAAAACTTGACCGCCGTTTTGAATGACTTGGTAAGCAATGGTGTTTAAAAGTTTGCGGCGATCGTACTCTTCAGATGACATTTCATTGTTTTCAGTAACAAAGAGTGACGTTGCAATAAAAAGATGGGAAATTTTACCGTCAGCTGCCGCTGGCGAAATATCTGTAAATTGATCTAAGAATTTACGATCTAGTAATTTGTTATAAGAAGCTGTTTCTTTTTCTGTTAACTCTGCAGCTATTTTTTCACTAGCGCTGCGGATATCTTGAATGGTTGCTTGTGCAGGTGAAGCAGCAACTGAAATTGAGCAATCATAATAAGGATTTTTAGCAATCTTTTTAAAGAGTGTTTGGTTTTCTGGTAAAGCATAAAGATAAAGCGGTAATTTTTCAGGATTATCCAGTTGATCTTTTAAGAAAGTATCGACTGCTTGATAGTAGTTCACCCAATCAATTTCAACTTCTTTATCTTTAGTATTGATGCTATGATAAGCGACACCTTCTTTAGAACCGTTAGAACTACCTTGAGTTGAAAAGTTTAAATTACCACCCGTTAATTCATCACCTAAAGCTGTGACCACGTCTGTTGGCGCGTCTTTAGGCAATTCAACAGGAGTCACAGTCGTATGATCAACCTTGTAAAGTTTCATTGAATCGCGATTTAGAGCAAGTAGGTAATAATGGTAGTTAAATTGTTTGTCTTTGACTAGTCCAAGTAAATAAGGAATCGTGTCCACGTAATATTGATCGTCAACGGGCACATCTAATCGTTGAACAAAGGTGTTTTCTGGAGATAAGATGATTGAAACACTTGCTGTGCCGTTGCGCCAGAAGGAAGCATCAGCTAGAAGTGCGTCAATTTTTTCTTGAAAAACGGCCCATTTTTCCTCAGGAAATTTTTTTTCAAAGCGTGTTTTTGCCGCTTTTGCAAAATTTTTCAAAACAAGCGAATCTTTTTCTACGTTTTGATGAGCGACATGGGTGTTAAACAAGAAAGTAACAAACGGTCCATGAACTTCTTCAGAAAATAATGTTGATAAGCTATCTTTTTTTTGATTTGCCATAATAAAATCCCCCTTCTAAAAGTAAGTGTAGCACAGGAAATCGAATGTTTAAAACAATATGTTCAATAAAAGAAAGCGCTTTAAATAATTTAAATAAAGGACTGTTAATGGTGTTCTAATAAAAGTTTTATAAAAAATATAGCTGAAACTCATGATAAAAAAGGCACAAACTACTATACTTACGTTATGCCAATTATCCCGAATTGGTTTTTTCATACTTACTCCTACCAAGAGTAAATAACAACCTTCATTTCCACCACAGACGACGGTCGTGGTGGTTTTTTTGTTTAGGTTCTAGTTTTTGCTATCAATGACTAGGAGAAGTGAACGTTCTTTAAGAATTTGTCATTTCAAATTTACGGAACCGCAAGAAACGATTTGCTTCTTCCTCTAACTGAGTAATTTCTTCTTCTGTTAACTCTTCCGTAGTAATGTGAATATGTAACTCTTTTTGTGTGCTTGTCATAGGTGCCTGATGATTGATCTCTGTTTGTTGGGTGCGGCCCATTAAATAGTCCAAGGAAACAGAAAAATAGTCTGCTATTTTTAAAAGATTCTCTACTTTAGGCGAAGAGGTATCCCAACGACGAATTTGTCCATTGGAAATGCCGACGTTTCTTTCTAATTGGGCGAGGGTTAATTGCTTTGACTGAGCTAGTTGTTTAATGCGAGAAATTAAGGTCATTTCAAGTCCTCCTTGTGTTTTCCGTTTGCTAATTTTAAATTAGCGTAAAAGCGAATGGTTGTCAATTGCGAGCGTGTAATAAGAAGGTGAACATCTCATGAGTGATTTTTTAGAAAATTTCCGATGAAAAAAAGAAGAAATAGAGTTATTATTAGTAAGTAAACTGTTTTGGAGCGAGAGGGGATGAATCAATGGAGAAAATTAAAAGTTACCAAGAGGATTCTGAAGTGCAGAAAAATCGTTGGTGGATCTTAGTTTCTGTGGCTATGTTTACCTTCATGTCTACATTAGATTCCAGCATTGTAAATATTGCTTTACCGACTATTTCAAAAGAAATGTCCGTACCCATAAATCAAGCGGAATGGGTCGTATCTATTTATTTAATGGTTGTCTGTGCTTGTTTATTATTATTTGGAAAAATTGGCGACAGTTTTGGAAAAATAAAAGTTTATCGAATTGGCACGGTTATTTTTACGATTGGTTCGTTACTTTGTGGCTTTAATCAATCGCTGAGCTTTCTATTATTTGCGCGAGTCGTTCAAAGTATTGGTGCTAGCATGACCATGGCGACCAATTCAGGAATTATTACGGAAGTATTCCCTTTAAATGAAAGAGGGCGGGCGCTTGGTGCAGTAGGTGCCTTTGTCTCTTTAGGCGCGATTGCTGGTCCTGGGATTGGTGGATTGATCTTATCAAACTTTTCTTGGTCGTATATTTTTTGGATTAATGTTCCTGTGGGGCTAGTTACAATTTTAATTGGTGAAAAGTTTCTACCAAAAGATATTACAAAAACAAAAGAAAAAATCGATTTTTCAGGATTTGCTTGTATTGCCATTGCGATTATGACGTTCTTCGGCGGGATTTTCCTCGGACAAGAGAGCGGGTTTGGCTCGTTACAATCCTATTTATTGTTCATTATTGCAGTAATCGCATTAGGATTATTTATAATGGTTGAACGAAAAAGAAAAAGCCCACTTATTAAGTTCGCAATTTTTAAAAACAAAATTTTTACTTTAAGTTTATTGTCCGCCGTTTTAATTTTTGCCTCAAACTTTTTTGTAAATGTTGTCATTCCATTTTATTTGCAGGATGCACGCAAACTAAGTGCTAGTTATGCTGGTCTATTAATGATGGTATTTCCGTTATTAATGGTGGTTGGGGCTCCTCTGAGTGGCTATTTGACGGATAAAATTGGCCCAGGTATTTTAACATTTGGCGGATTGTTGCTCTTGTGCTGTACGTCGTTAATGTATATGTTTTTAGATATGAATTCGCCTATCTGGTATTATGTGATTGCAACAGCCATTATGGGCTTGGGAAATGCACTTTTCCAGTCTCCAAACAATACAATGGTTATGAGCAGTGTTGAAAAGCAAGATTTAGGTGTAGCAGGAAGTATGAATTCTTTTGCTAGAAACTTAGGGATGGTCATTGGGATTGCGTTGTCAACGACCATTTTATATCGTGGTATGAGCGAAGCCTATGGTGAACGAGTAACCACTTATCTGGCTAATCGCCCAGATATATTTATTGTGGGAATGCGTGAAACCTTTTTTGTCGCCTTTCTATTATGTGTGGCGGCCTTTATATTAACGATTTTACGTTTTCGGAAAACAACCAAATAAGTAAAAAGAAGCAGACGAGAAAGATTCATGATTTTTCTCGTCTGTTTCTTTACTAGCTAAGAAAATAAGCAAATGCGATTGTATATTTCTAATTCTCTGTTACAATAAAGAAAGTAAACTGTACTAAACTGTACTACTTTTAAGAATGAATTTGACGATTAATTATCATAAGAGTGTGTAGAAAATACCGTAGGAGGAATACAAATGGAACTGATAGGACATGGACATTCATGTATTGAAATTCGTCTAAACGACGGCACGAACCTTTTATTTGATCCTTTTATTAATGGGAACCCTTTAGCGGACGTTTCACTTGAAGATTTACACCCTGATTACATCTTAATCACCCACGGACACAGCGATCATATTGGCGATATGCTAGCAATTGCTCAAGCCAACAAGGCAACGATTATTGCGATAGCTGAAGTGGCTACGTATGCGCAGTCGCAAGGGGTAAAAGCGCATGGAATGAATCTAGGTGGGCGTTATGTCTTTCCTTTTGGTTCGGTTAAATTTGTGCCAGCTTTGCATAGTTCCGGTTATGAAATAGACGGCGTAATGACCTACATGGGCGAAGCAAGTGGGATTATTTTAGAAGCAGAAGATAAAAAAATTTATCACGCTGGTGATACGGCGTTGTTTTCAGATATGCGCCTTTTTGCAAAAGACAAATCCATTGATGTAGCGTTCTTACCAATTGGCGATAATTATACGATGGGACCAGAGGATGCGCTAGAAGCAATCTCTTACTTAAATCCCGAAATAACCATTCCAATTCATTACAATACCTTTCCTGTTATCCAACAAAATCCAGCAATATTCGTAGAGCAAGTAGTTGGCGGGAAAGTATTAAACCCAGGAGAGACGATCCTAGTTTAGGAGGAAATTATGGCGACGAAACATGATCAAATTTTAAAACATATTGAAGAATTACCAATTGGCGATCGAATCTCTGTTCGAAGCATTGCCAAAAGTTTAAGTGTTAGTGAAGGAACAGCGTATCGGGCCATCAAAGATGCAGAAAATATTGGGCTTGTTTCCACCATTCAACGTGTTGGTACGATACGAATTGAGCGGAAGTTAAAAAAACATATTGAAAAATTAACATTTGGTGAAGTGGTCCGGATTATTGAAGGGGATGTGTTAGGCGGTAGCTCTGGTCTAGACAAAGTCCTTAATAAATTTGTAATTGGTGCGATGACAGAAACCGCGATGACGCGATATATTACTCCCGGATCCTTAATGATTGTTGGTAACCGCCAAGGTGTGCAAAAGCTTGCTTTAGAAAATGGGGCAGCCGTTTTAATTACAGGTGGATTTGAAACATCTGAAGAGATTGCGCAGTTAGCAGATCGTCTGGGTATGCCTGTCTTGAGAACCACATATGATACATTTACTGTGGCTACTATGATTAACCGTGCTTTAAGTGATCAGCTGATTAAAAAAGACATTTTACTCGTCAGTGATATTTATACAGCGCTTGAAAAAACCAATTATTTGTTGACAACTCAAACGATTGCAGATTATCAGGCATTATCTGAAAGTACCCATCATTCTCGTTTCCCAGTAGTAAATAAGAAATTACGTTTAGTGGGGATTGTCACAGCCAAAGATGTCATTGGTAAAAGTGAACATTTAACCGTGGATAAAGTCATGACAAAGGATCCCAATGTTGTGAAAAAGATGATGAGTGTAGCGAGTGTCAGTCATCAAATGATTTGGGATGGTCTAGAAGTCATGCCGGTGGTGGAAGATGATTTAGCGCTTGTTGGGATTGTTTCTCGCCAAGATGTGATGAAAGCTATGCAATTGGTGCAACGACAACCACAAATTGCAGATACAATTTCAGATCAAATTTCCGGGGAAGTGATGCCTGTTGAAGAAAATGGCAAAGAAACAACCCGTTTTCGTTTTTCGGTTGCGCCCCAAATGGTTAACAGTGTTGGTACCATCTCGTTCGGTGTCCTAAGTGAAATTATTTCTAACGTGACACAACGAACAATGTTGATGAATCAAAAAAGAAATGTACTAATTGAACAAGTGAATCTACATTATTTGCGGCTAATCCAGTTGGAAAGTGAATTGGACATTCGTCCACGAATTTTAGAAATTGGCCGTCGCTCTGCAAAATTAGATATTGAAGTTTATTTAGAAAATGTCATTGTGGCAAAAGCAATTGTTGTTTGCCAAGTGATGGAGAGAACGTAGGAGGCTACAAAGAATGGACGTAGTAAAAGAAATTATGGCAGCAATTAAACAATATGAAACAATTATTATTCATAGACATCAAAGGCCCGATCCAGATGCAATTGGCTCACAGGTTGGGTTAGCAGAACTCTTAAGAGCGAGCTTTCCTGAAAAAAATATTTATCAAGTAGGCGGACCAGTGGAAGGCTTAGAGTTTTTAGCTGAAATGGACGTTATTACTGACGATGTCTATCGAGGTGCATTAGTCATTGTAACAGATACTGCAAATGCTCCACGAATTAGTGATGCGCGTTTTTCTTTAGGCGATCAATTAATTAAAATCGATCATCATCCGAATGATGAACCTTATGGAGATTTAGTTTGGGTGAATACAAATGCAAGTAGTTGTAGTGAAATTATTGTTGATTTTTGGCAACAGCATTTAGCAGAATTAACGATGACAGATAATGCAGCTCGTTTATTGTATGCTGGGATTGTGGGGGATACAGGACGTTTTCTTTATCCTTCCACTTCGGCGCATACACTCGCTGTCGCTGCGCAATTGCGTACGTTTAACTTTAATGCCGCAGACTTAAATCGTGAGTTAGACCAAATGCCTTTAAAGGTTGCTAAATTAGCGGGTTATATTTATCAAAATTTAGAAATCGACGCAAATGGCGCTGCTCGTGTCGTTTTACCACAAAGTATTTTAAACAGTTATGATATTGTCGATTCTGAAACGGCAGCCATTGTTTCAATGCCAGGAAAAATTGAAGATGTTCTCTCATGGGCAATCTTTGTTGAACAGCCAGAAGGTTATTATCGCGTTCGATTACGTTCCAAAGGACCAATCATTAATACAATTGCTAAAAAACATCATGGCGGCGGCCATCCTTTGGCAAGTGGCGCTAATGCACGTGATGCGGCTGAAATTGAAGTGATTTACCAAGAAATCCAAGCAGCTTGCCAAAAGTGGGCTCAAAAATAAATAAGTAATTAGAAAGTAGTTATCGGACGTTGATAAATCATTAGGACTACTTTTCATTCACTAGAAAATAAGGTAAAATGAAAAAGAATTATTTTTTACAAAGGAGAACGTTAATGACAGAGCAATTACCAAACTGCCCTGAATGTGGGTCGGCATATGCCTATGAAGATCGCGGATTATTTATTTGTCCAGAATGCGGTCATGAATGGTCACCAACAGAAGAAGTTGCAGAAGAAGGCTTAGTAGTTAAGGATTCAAATGGCAATCTTTTAGCGGATGGTGACAGTGTTACTGTAATCAAAGATTTGAAAGTTAAAGGTGCCAGTGGCGCAATTAAACAAGGCACAAAAGTGAAAAACATTCGTTTAGTGGAAGGTGATCATAACATCGATTGTAAGGTAGATGGTTTTGGCCCAATGAAGTTAAAATCAGAGTTTGTTAAGAAAAATTAATTTTCATTTGAATGATGAGACAGTAAGAGTCTAGGACACAACCATCGTCCTAGACTCTTACTAATGTTTATCGGTCTTGTATTTTATCATTGTACGAAGGCCGTGCCAAGCGTTGTAAAGTGTGAGGATTAACCCGATACCTAAAGGAATCCATAACCATTGCGGAGAATAAGCGGCATCTTTTAACGTTTCAGGGTTGATGGTCCATGATTCTTGCAATACTTGGAAACTAAAAACCATGAGAAATGTTGAAATAAGTAACAAAATAAACCGTAAATAATGAATCGTTGTTTGACGGTGAATCAGTGCAAAGAGTAAGTAGAGCACAAGTAAAAATAGCGGCACTCCAAACGCAAAATATGGCTGTAACATGAGAACGTCCTCCTTTTTCTTAATGATACTGCAAAGGAGAGGATTTGCAAAATAAAATTTATTGTTGGTACATTTTTTTAGAAACAAGTATAGTGTTATTGAGGCATTCATACTTGAAATTGTTTATCTTGGAGGAATTTTTATGGCAGTATATAGCGAACCAATTAAATGGGCAATCATTATTTTCCCGTTTCTAGCATTTTTTATTTCTGGGGCATTATTAATCTATGAATACCGCAAATATGGTTCATTTGTTTGGACACGAGCAATGATTTTGTATTCATTTGTTTTTTATTTATTATGTGCCTATTTCTTGGTAATTTTACCGTTGCCATCTCGGGCAGAAGTGGCTCAATACACAGGACCAACAATGGAACTGCGGCCTTTTCATTTTATTTCAGGGATTTTAAACGAAACTGTTTTTTCGCTCAAAGATCCTAGTACGTATTTGCCAGCATTAAAACAGCATGCCGTTTTAGAACCACTGTTTAATGTTTTATTAGTTTTACCTTTTGGTGTGTATTTACGGTATTATTTCAAATGTTCATTTTTAAAAACAGTTCTTGCGAGTTTTTTATTGTCATTATTTTTTGAATTAACACAGTTATCTGGCCTTTATTTTATTTATCCACGTTCGTATCGCTTGGCGGATGTCAATGATTTAATTAATAATACCGTCGGAGGCATGGTCGGTTATTGGTTGACGCCACTCTTTACCTTTTTATTGCCAACACGAGAAGAAATTGATGCCACCTCTTATGAAAAAGGGCAGACAGTTAGCCTATTAAGACGTTTCTTTGCATGGGGGATTGATTGGTTGGTGATTGGCTTTGTGCAAGGCCTGCTCGTTTTTGGACTAAATTTCATTCCAGCTTATAAAAATTGGGCAACCAATTATCCGATTTTTTCAGATCGGATGTGGTTCTTTATCATGGTGTTTGCGGTTTTTATCGTCATGATGAAACTGACAAATGGTCAAACGTTAGGGAAAAAAGTTGTTCGCATTCGGGTGGTTGAAACAGGACATGAAAAAATTCGTTTAAAAGCCTTGTTTGTTCGCTACGGTTATTTGTATTTTGTGTATGGTTTAATTAGTATTTATCTAGCTAATGCCACTGATTTATTGAATTCTTCTAATCGGATGTTGCAAATGGTGTCGTTGCTTCTGTATTTGTTCTGTTTAATTTTATATTTACTATTTTTGATCAATGTTTTGTTAACCTTGATTCGTAAAAAACGGCGTTTGTTTTATGAAAAAGCCAGCCACACTTATACAGTCAGTACATTAGAAGTTGCGAAAACAAAGGAATCAGCAGGTGAGTAAAAGTTGTTTTTGTGTTATAATGCCAAAGTGCATAAAGAATTTAACGAGAAGAGGTGAGGCAAGTGCCTTCATTTAAACAATTTCAATTTCAACCTTTTATCAACGAAGCACTCGCAGAAAAAGGGTTTGAAGAACCAACAGAAGTCCAAGAAAAATTAATCCCAATCATTAAGAAAGGGAAAAGTGTCATTGGACAATCGCAAACAGGAAGTGGAAAGACGCATACTTTTTTACTTCCATTAATGGATAAAGTTAAGCCAACTATCGACGAAGTACAAATTGTGATTACTGCGCCTAGTCGTGAATTAGCCAATCAAATTTATCAAGAAGCGCAGCAACTGGCTCGTTTCAGTCAACCAGAAATTCGAGTGTCAAATTTTGTTGGCGGAACAGATAAACAACGTCAATTAAATAAATTAAAGCATCAGCAACCTCATGTGGTGATTGGTACACCAGGGCGGATTTTAGATATGATGAATGAACAAGCCTTGAAAGTGCATACGGCTTTTGCCTTTGTTGTCGATGAAGCAGACATGACATTAGATATGGGCTTTTTAGCAGAAGTCGATCAAATTGCTGGCCGTTTGCCAGAAAAATTACAAATGCTCGTTTTTTCTGCAACCATTCCAGAAAAATTACGACCATTCTTAAAAAAATATTTAGAAAATCCAGTGATTGAACATATCAAACCAAAAGCAGTTATTTCAGAAACAATTGACAATTGGTTGATTTCCACCAAAGGAAAAAATAGCAATCAAATAATTTATCAATTATTGACTATCGGGCATCCTTATTTAGCGATTGTTTTTGCAAATACTAAACAAAGAGTTGATGAAATCACCGATTACTTAAAAGATCAGGGCCTAAAAGTTGCCAAAATTCATGGAGACATTACACCACGCGAAAGAAAACGTGTGATGCGTCAAGTTCAAAATCTTGACTACCAATATGTGGTAGCTACTGATTTAGCCGCACGTGGGATTGATATTGAAGGGGTTTCACATGTCATCAATGCAGAAGTTCCACATGAATTGGACTTCTTTATCCATCGGGTTGGCCGCACAGGACGTAATGGATTGAATGGGACTGCCATAACATTATATTCACCAGCAGATGATGAAGCGATTACTCAGATTGAGCAGTTAGGTGTTTCTTTCAAACCAAAAGAAATTAAAAATGGTGAGATTGTAGAGACGTATGATCGCAATCGTCGAACAAAACGAGAAAAATCTCGAGAAGAATTAGACCCAACGTTAATTGGTTTAGTGAAAAAGAAAAAGAAAAAAATTAAACCAGGATACAAGAAAAAAATTAATTGGGCAATTGAAGACAGCAATAAGAAAAAACGTAAAATTGAACGTCGTCAAAAAGATCGTTCTGCTAGAAAAGCAAAAAAGAATTCTTCTAACTAACATTGTTGTGGATTATTTAAAGTAAGGGACGAGAATCGTAAAGATTCTAGTCCCTTACTTTTTTATATGATAAATATTTAAGTCACTTTTAAAATAACTCTTTTTTTAAAGTGACTATTGCTAAAAGTAGAGAAATTTACCAATTAATTGTAAAGATTTTTGTTAAAAACATCAAAATGTTGGTGTTTAGAACCAACATTTTGATGTTTTCTCAAGAAAAAAATAATAAAATTACAGAATTTTTGGCGTGTTTTAGCAAAAAGTAGGAAGTTTCGGCACTTTTTTTGTTAAAAAATCAGCTTTATTAGTTGATATTAAAGGAAATTCATTTTTTTTTACGGAGGATAAAAAAATTTTACACACAAAAAAAATCATTTTCTAATATAATATAAATAACCACCAAAATAAAGAATAAAGGAGCGAAGAGAGATGAAGATAAAAAGGTGTTTATTAACCAATCGATGGAGAAAACACGCGATTTGGTAACGTATTTTGATTGGTGCGTTTAGTTATTGGTAGCAGAAAGAGTTCTAGGAGGAAAGAAGAAATGAGAAGGATTTTGGTATTAACAAAGAACATTTTAGTTGAGCAAACATTTCAGCAGCAATTACAACATTTAAATTATGAAGTCTTTTGTACGAACTGCTGTGAAGAAACTATAGAACATGAGTTAACTTTTTTTAATTATTTTGATGCAATTGTATTAAGCGAAACACTTTCTCAGAACGATTGCTTGAGATTATTAGGAAGTCTTTCATCGTTAGAGAAGCCGATTTATCGACGTTCACAATCGATGTGTAATAAACGTGAAGCAGAGATTTGGCAGGAAAGAGGTATTATCCGGTGGTTAGGCCTCAAAGATTCATTGGAAGATATTCGTGAAAAAATTGACACTGTCGATCAAAGTTTTGCCGAAGTAACAGCCGAGCTACTTGATGACCAAGTAAAAAAGATTCGCTTTACAAAAAACGAGCAACGCTTTTTAAAAATCTTGTATCAGCATGCCCACGAAGGGTTGGATCGTGATCAAATTTGTCGCTTGCTTTGGCAGAAAGAACCAGATGCTTCTACAAAATCGCAGCTGTCTTTCGTATGTAAACGAGTGAAACAAAAATTTAGTGATGCAGGTATGAACGAAGAGATTATTACAACCTCTTGGGGAAAAGGGTATCAAATAAATGAACAAATTTTGCCTTATTTAGAGCAAACGTTATTTGAAACAGCTCAGTAAGGAAAGATTCCTACGAAAACAATTGACTTTTTAGCAGATCTTTCTTATACTTTTGACTATAAGCTAAAGGATATGAGGAATCTTATTTTGATCACAGAAAGCCGTTCATTGCTGAGAGAAGGGCATCAGATAAATTTACTTGCTCCCTTTAGATGGACTTGATAGAAATATCAACGCGACTCTGCGTTATAGAGCTTAAGAGGTAATGATCCAACATCATTGCAATCAAGGTGGTACCGCGAGCAATCGTCCTTGACTGCAATGGTGTTTTTTGTGTTCACAATCTGCCACTTAAGAGGGTACAAAATATAAATAGTTAATTATTAATAGAAAGTAGGAAAATCAATGAAAGAATTAACAAGTAGTCAAGTTCGCCAAATGTATTTAGACTTCTTTAAGTCTAAAGGACATTCAGTAGAACCAAGCGCTTCTTTAGTACCAGTAAACGATCCAACATTATTATGGATTAACTCTGGTGTTGCAACCTTGAAAAAATATTTTGATGGCTCTGTTGTGCCAGAAAATCCAAGAATTACGAATGCTCAAAAATCTATTCGTACAAATGATATTGAGAATGTTGGGAAAACGGCTCGTCATCATACAATGTTTGAAATGTTAGGGAACTTCTCAATTGGAGATTATTTTAAAAATGAAGCGATTCACTGGGCCTGGGAATTTTTAACTGGTGCTGAATGGCTTGCTTTTGACCCAGAAAAATTATATGTGACTGTTTATCCGAAAGATACAGAAGCAAAACGCATTTGGCGTGATGAAGTTGGTTTATCTGAAGACCATATTATTGATGTAGAAGATAACTTCTGGGATATCGGTGCTGGTCCAAGTGGTCCGGATACGGAAATCTTTTATGATCGCGGCGAAGAATTTTTAGATATTCCAGAAGATGATCCAGAAAATTATCCTGGTGGCGAAAATGAACGCTATTTAGAAATTTGGAACTTAGTGTTCTCTGAATTTAACCATACACCAGAAGATACGTATGAACCATTACCACATAAAAACATTGATACGGGCATGGGCTTGGAACGTGTTGTATCTATCATTCAAGATGCACCAACAAATTTTGAAACTGATTTATTTATGCCAATCATTCATGCGGTAGAAGCTTTAGGAACCAACGTGAAATATGGAGATGCACCACAAACGGATGTTTCCTTTAAAGTGATTGCTGACCATATTCGCGCCTTGTCCTTTGCAATTGGTGATGGTGCGCTTCCTTCAAATGAAGGTCGTGGCTATGTGTTACGTCGTTTATTACGTCGTGCGGTAATGCACGGGAAAAAATTAGGCATTAATAAAGCCTTTTTATACAAATTAGTGCCTGTTGTTGGCGAAATCATGGTAAGCTACTATCCAGAAGTATTACAACAAAAAGACTTCATCGAAAAAGTGGTTCGGACAGAAGAAGAACGTTTCCATGAAACCATCAATGAAGGTTTAAGCATGTTAAATGAGGTTATTAAAGAAGTTAAAGATGCAAAAGGCGATACATTAGATGGAAAAATTATCTTCAAACTTTATGATACTTTTGGCTTCCCCGTAGAATTAACGGAAGAAGTTGCAGAAGATGAAGGCTTGAAAGTCGACCATGCTGGGTTTGAAACAGAAATGGAAGCACAGCGTGAACGTGCTCGTTCTGCCCGCAGTAAAGAAACTTCAATGGGTGTTCAATCTGCTTTATTAACAGATATTAAAGTAGAAAGTAAATTTGTTGGCTATACAGAATTAACACATGATAGTGAATTATTTGTTATTATTCAAGGTGACGCACTAGTAAATGAAGCATCTGCAGGAACAGCCGAATTAATTTTTGCTGAAACACCATTTTATGCTGAAATGGGTGGACAAATTGCTGACCGCGGCTATGTAAAAAATACCGCAGGGGAAGTCGTTGCCAACGTGGTGGATGTGAAAAAAGCACCAAACGGTCAATTTTTACACAAAGTAGAAGTTTTGGCGTCATTAGCAGAAGGTCAAATTTATCAATTGCAAGTGGACGAACGGATGCGGACACGTATTTTGAAAAACCATACGGCAACCCATTTATTGCATCGTGCTTTAAAAGATGTGTTAGGGGAGCATGCCAACCAAGCAGGCTCATTAGTTGCACCAGGACATCTACGTTTTGACTTTACTCATTTTGGGCAAGTTACATCAGAAGAACTAGCGCGGATGGAAGCCATCGTTAACGAAAAAATCTGGGAAGCTATTCCTGTTGTCACAATTGAAACAGATATTGATACAGCGAAAAACATGGGCGCAATGGCGTTATTTGGCGAAAAATATGGCAAAGAAGTCCGTGTAGTTAATATTGGGGATTACTCTATCGAATTATGTGGTGGAACACACGTTGCTAATACAGAAGATATCGGGATTTTCAAAATTGTTTCTGAATCTGGAATTGGTGCAGGAGTACGCCGTATTGAAGCAGTGACGAGTAAAGAAGCGTATCAACTTTTACAAGAAGAAGAACGTCAATTGAAAGAGATTGCTACACTAGTTAAATCACCTCAATTAAAAGAAGTGGTTACGAAAACAGAGCAATTGCAACAACAATTACGTGATCTACAAAAAGAAAACGAACAATTGGCTGGCAAATTAGCGAACCAACAAGCTGGTGACATTTTTAAAGATGTCAAAGACGTCAACGGTGTTCGTTATATTGCCGCTCAAGTCAATGTTAAAGACATGAATCAATTACGCCAATTGGCTGACCAATGGAAACAAAAAGAATTGTCTGATGTACTAGTTCTAGCAACTGCACAAGATGAAAAAGTAAGCTTGTTAGCGGCTATGACAAAAGACATGAACGGAAAAGGCTTAAAAGCCGGTGACTTAATCAAAGCAATTGCGCCAAAAGTTGGCGGTGGCGGCGGTGGTCGTCCTGATATGGCTCAAGCTGGTGGGAAAAATCCAGCAGGGATTGCGGATGCCTTAGCAGAAGTTGAAAACTGGTTGGCAAATGCCTAATTAAAAATGTTTTCCCTATTATTAATATAAGGAGAATGCTCTTTATAGCAATAATGACAGCCCTCTTCAAGGTTATGAAATTGATTTTGAAGGGGGTTCTTTTTTATAAATGATTAAGGAGAGGAAACAGTAGATTGCACGAATGTGTAAGTTTTCATCTTCAATTGACAATGGTATAATAAGCAACGGAGGAATCAAAAATATGAATGAAAATCAATTATCAAAACGTCTCGCAACGGTTGGTGATTTAATCCCTAGAGGAAGTCGCTTAGCAGACATTGGTTCAGACCATGCTTATTTACCAGTTGCTTTAATGTTAGAAAATAAACTGTCTTTTGCTGTGGCTGGGGAAGTGGTAGAAGGCCCTTATCAATCTGCCAAAACCCAAGTCAGTAAATCCAATTTGACGGATAAAATTATCGTACGTTTAGCGAACGGGCTAGATGCAATTGAACCTGAAGATCAAATAGACGTCATTAGTATTTGTGGAATGGGCGGCACATTAATCCGAGATATTTTAGAAGCTGGACGCAAAAAAAATCGTTTAACAGGGAAGGAACGCCTTGTTTTACAACCGAATATTGGTGAACCAACTTTACGCCGCTGGTTAATGGCAAACGACTACAGTATTATTGATGAAACAATCGTGGAAGAAAACCGTAAGTTGTATGAAATTATCGTAGCCGAAAAAACAGAGCAATCCGTTTCTTATACGGACCAAGAATTACTATTTGGGCCAGTTTTAATTAAAAAACAAGGACCCGTTTTTACCAAAAAATGGCAACGAGAATTAAAACAGCGCAAAACTGTTCTTGCACAACTAGCAAAGGCAAGTGGAGACCATATTGAAAAACAAGCGAAACTACAGCAAGACCAACAATTAATTGAGGAGGTGCTGGCCAATGGCTGTGAACGGTAAGACATTGATTCGACGCTTCAATGACTATTGTCCCGAGTGGCTAGCTGAAACGGGAGATCCTGTGGGCTTGCACATTGGTACGTTAGATAAACCAATTGAAAATGTGATGGTTACCTTAGATGTTCGTCCTGAGGTCGTTGCAGAAGCAATTGAGAAGCAGGTTGATTTAATTATTGCGAAACACCCACCTATTTTCCGCCCAGTTAAGCGATTAACCACAGATAATTTTCAAGAAAAAATGTACGCTGATTTATTAAAACACGATATTGCTGTTTACGCAGCGCATACTAATATGGATATTATTGACAATGGGCTAAATGATTGGTTTTGTGAATTATTGGGAATTAAACAGACCACCTTTTTAACTAAAACACATACTGTTCCTTATAAAAAATTAGCCGTTTTTGTGCCAATTGATGAAGCTCCGCAAATGAGAGAAGCTTTAGGTCTAGCTGGCGCTGGAGCTCAAGGTGATTATTCTAAAACAAGTTACTCTTTAATTGGAACAGGACGTTTTACACCAACACAAGGAGCAAATCCCACGATTGGCGAAATTGGTCAAGAAAGTGTCGTCCAAGAAGCAAAAATCGAAGTGATTTTCCCCGAAACTAAGCAAGAACAAGTTCTTTCAGCTATGTTACAGGCGCATCCTTATGAAGAACCGGCGTATGATGTTTATACCATTGAAAATCAATCAAAAGAATTTGGTTTAGGTCGGGTTGGAGTATTAGACAAGCCTGTGAGGCTCTCTGATTTTGTACAGCAAGTCAAGGAAGCTTTCCAATTGGACGGCTTGCGGGTCATTGCAAAAGATGATACTAAAATGATTCAACGGGTAGCCATTTGTGGTGGAAGTGGTGAAAAGTTCTATCATGATGCATTACGTAAACAAGCCGATGTCTATATTACTGGTGATGTGTATTATCATACGGCACATGACATGATTGCTGAAGATTTACCAGTTATCGATCCTGGTCATTACATTGAAGCGCTTTGTAAGCCAAAACTTGTGGAATTAATGAATCAATGGAAACAAGAAAATGAGTGGGCTGTATCCATTTTTGAATCAGAAGCGAATACCAACCCATTTCGTTTTAAATAAAAAATGAAGATTAAAGGAGTGTTCTTTTATGTATGAAAATCTATTACCTCGTTTTTTACGGTATGTGAAAACAGAAACACGCTCGGATGCAACTAGCACAACGACACCATCAACACAAACACAAGTAGCCTTTGCACAAACCTTAAAAAAAGAATTAGAAGAATTAGGGATGAGCGATGTTATTTATAACGAAACAAATGGTTTTGTGATTGCTACGTTACCTAGTAACGTGGAGAAAGACGTTCGTTCAATCGGCTTTATTGCCCATATGGATACCGCTGATTTTAATGCAGTGAATGTTTCTCCGCAAATTGTTGAGAACTATGACGGAGAATCAACGATTCCTTTAGATAAAGAAGGCAAATTCACTTTAAACACGAAAGACTTTCCTAACTTAAAAAATTATCGTGGTGAAACACTTATTACAACCGATGGTACCACTTTATTAGGAGCTGATGATAAATCAGGTATTGCGGAAATAATGACAGCCATGGAATATTTAATTAATCACCCAGAAATTAAACATGGCACCATTCGTGTGGCTTTCGGTCCTGACGAAGAAATTGGTGTAGGTGCCGACAAATTTGATGTCGCTCAATTTAACGTGGATTTTGCTTATACAATGGATGGCGGACCAGTAGGTGAATTACAATTTGAAACGTTTAATGCGGCGCAAGCAGAAATTACAATTCAAGGGAAAAACGTTCATCCAGGAACAGCCAAAAATACAATGATTAATGCGTTACAATTAGGAATTGATTTCCATAATGCCTTACCTGCTGACGAAGTTCCAGAAAAAACAGCAGGTGAAGAAGGCTTTTATCATTTAGCAGCGTTTGCTGGAACGCCAGAAGAAGCTACAATGACGTATATTATTCGCGATCACAATCGCGAGATTTTTGAAGCACGTAAAGCTAAAATTAAAGAAATTCAGCAAACATTGAATGCACCATTTGATGAAGAACGAATCAAAGTTGATTTATTTGATCAATACTATAATATGCGAGAAGTGATTGAAAAAGATATGTCCATTGTCGAAATTGCTAAACAAGCAATGGAAGAATTGTCAATTCAACCAATTATTGAACCAGTTCGCGGTGGAACGGATGGCTCAAAAATTTCTTATTTAGGGATTCCAACACCAAATATCTTTGCTGGTGGCGAAAATATGCATGGCCGTTTTGAATTTGTTTCATTACAAGCCATGGAAAAAGCGACCAATGTGATTATTAAAATTGCTGAATTAAATGCAAAATAAATGAGGTACTCAATAGGAAAGTAAGAAAACGGGCAACCGAGAGCTTACTTTCCTGTTGTAGTTTCATGAGTCATTGAAAATTTTTTTGCAATTAGAATCAGAACAAGGTATCCTAGTACAGTAACTAGTTAGGAGGCCAGAAAGAATGCTTCAGTGAATAGTAATCATTTATTTCCTCGTCATTAATTTAGTATTGTTTAGTATGATGGGTTATGATAAAAAACAAGCAAAACGTGGGAACTGGCGTATTCCAGAACGCCGCTTATTGACGATAGGACTTGTCGGTGGCGGTCTAGGTGGGCTAATGGGACAAAAGAAATTTCATCATAAAACCCAAAAACCAGTTTTTGCATTGTGTTATTCAATTGGCGTAATCGCGATGATTAGTTGCATCTATCTAACGTTTAAGTAAGAACAAAAAAGGAGAAGCGATGAAAGGAAAAGTAAAAATTGGCTTAAATATGTTGTTAATGATTATCGTTTTAGGCGTAATCTTTTATGTCATGGATAATTCATTAAGTGATATTTTTGCTCAACTGATGGAAACGAGTTGGCTGGTGCTGATTGCTGTTATTTTTTTTGGAGTAGTTTATCAATTTGCAGAAGGGCGCTCAATCAAGGAAATAGCTCGTTATTTTAACAAAGACTTTACAACAGTGGATGGTTTTTTTACTTCTTGTTATGTAGCATTTTATCGGATTATTTCATTTGGCACGGGAACCTTGCTTTCAGAAATTTATTTTTATAAGAAAAAGGGAATTCCTGTTTCTAAAAGTGTGGGGATAACGGCATTACATATGATTATGTACAAAGCAGCCGTGATTTTTTTAGCAATTATTGGTTTGATTATTCAATTTTCCCTGTTTTATGAAAATGCGCCTAAAATGATTCCATTCATTTTAGCAGGTGTTATTTTAACATTAGTAATAATTGCAGCATTACTTATTTTATCTAGTAGCTTAAAGTTGCAAGTTTTATTGGTTAAGTTTGCCAATCGTTGGTTTAAACGACCAAAACTAAGAGATTGGGTGGATAATTGTAATTTACAAATCTATTCCTTGCGGGCAGCTGTCCAAACAATTACACAAGATCGCTCAGCGTTGCTTCGAATCTTTTCATGGAATGTATTTAAATTATTATTTTGGTACATTATTCCTTACATTGTTTTAGTAGAAAATCACCCGAATATTGATTTATTATTAGTGATGTCCTTTACCAGTTTTGCTGTTATTCTTTCAGGAGTTATTCCGACACCTGCTGGCATTGGTCCATTTGAATTTGTTTACTTATTGTTGTTTAAACCATTGGTCGGCAATGTTGATGCTGTAGCATCTGTTTTACTGTATCGATTTGGTAGCTTTGTGTTACCCTTTTTGATTGGCTTGGTTTATGTCGCCATTGAGAAACGAAAATCATTACGCATTGAGATTGAAGAAATAAAACGTCAAACAGATGAATAAGATAGAACGAGAAAAAGAGTCGCTCTTTTTCTCGTTCTTTTTTTTTAAAAGGAATTGACTTGTACGAGGGATGTCTTATAATAGACTTAATACATGACTAAAAAATATTTTTTTGAACTAATAAAAATTATGGTAAAGGGGTGGCGAAAATTATTGCTGATTGTACAGCAGTGCTGTTATGCGGCGGGAAAAGTTCACGGATGGGATTTGATAAAGCATTATTGAAAATTCAAGGGCAATACGTGATCTTGCAAACAGCTGAAAAGTTAATGGAACTGTTCGAAGAGGTTATTTTAGTAACGAATGATAGTCAAAAATTTCCTAAGGCGTTTAGAAAATGCACAATCATTCAAGATATGTATCTTGGAAAGGGGCCATTAGGTGGGATTGTGACAGCAATGAACTATACTCAGAAAGCTGAAGTGTTTGTAATTGCCTGTGATATACCAACTTTTTCTCCTAAACTTGTGTATCAGTTAGCCTCTAAGCGTGGACAAAATCAAGTAACAATCTTTGATTTTGAAGGTCGTCAAGAACCATTATTTGGCTTTTATCGATGTTCTTGTTTACCAACATTTCAAAAACAGCTTGCGCAAAATAACTATCAGATTCGGCAAGAATTTGAGCATCTATCTGTAAAAACGGTGCAACTATCAAAAGAGAATCAACTTAAAAATGTCAATCGAAAAGAAGAATTGTCTCAGTGGTATCGATAAAAAGGAGGAATCGTAATGGATTTTTTCAGTAGTGAAGAAATAGTTGCAAGCTTAGGTGATAAGGCAAAAATGAAAGGGAAATTATCGTTTGTTCGACTCTGTATTTTAGGCATCATGGCTGGTTTTTGTATTGCACTGGGTTACTTAGCGTTTATTCGTATCACTGGAACTGCCCCCACAGAATGGGGAAGTTTTAACAACTTTCTGGGTGGAGCTTTATTTCCAGTTGGATTGATAGCGCTTACTTTTGTTGGTGGTGAGTTAGCAACAGGCAATATGATGGTAATGACATTAGGTGTATTACAGAAAAAGGTTCGAGTGGGCGCTCTTTGTTATAACTGGCTAGTTGTTTTATTGACCAATTGTCTAGGCGGATTTCTTGTGGCGTATTTATTTGGCCATATTGTTGGGTTAACTGAAGGTGCGTTTCTGGATAAAACAGTCGCAGTTGCTCAGGCGAAAATTGCTGATCCACCGATAGTTGCTTTTGTTTCAGGGATTGGCTGTAATATTTTTGTTTGTTTAGCGGTTTATCTCGGAGCGTTGGCAAAATCATATTTAGGTAAAATGTTTGGCTTATGGTTTCCTGTCATGGTTTTCGTTGTTTGTGGGTTTCAACACGTGGTCGCCAATGCGTTTATTATTCCAGCGGCAATTTTTTCACAAAGTACCACAATCAGTTGGTGGGATTATTTGCAGAATACATTATGGGTATTTTTAGGCAATGCAGTAGGTGGCAGTCTTTTTATGGCCGTACCATTGATCTTTATGACAAAACCAGCAACTGTCAAACCAAGAGTTGAGAAAACGATTCAGACGGAGGAACTCTATGGCAATTGAGGTACCAAATATGATTCAAATCGGATCTACTGGTCGGAATAGTGGCAAAACGACATTAGCCGAAGCCCTTATTAAACAGTACCAAGAAATCTATCCAATTTATGGCTTGAAGATTATTACGATTAGTGGTCAACGAGGCACAAAGGGATGTGGAATTTGTACCAGTATTACAGCTGGTTATGAATTAGTAGAAGAGAAAGAGACGATTGGCAATAAAGATACCATGAAATTATTAGCTGCAGGCTGTCAAAAAGTTTTTCTATTGAAAGTTTTTCAAGAAAATTTGGCGGAAGCCATTCAGCAATTTCTGAAAGCTGTGCCGGCCCAAGCATTAATCATTTGTGAATCAAATTCATTACGTAATGTTGTGCAGCCAGGACTATTTCTTATGATGAATAACCAGAATCGCCAAAAAGAATCAGCAAAAAAAGTCATAGATAAAGCCGATTTTTGTTTACTATCTGCTGAAATACCAAAAGAATTGCGTATCTATTATCAAGGAGAACAACTTCAAGTTTCACTAAAAAGGGGGAATAAAAAGGAATGTGTGCATTAAGCTTAATTGAAAAAGAAGCGATTATTCTAGAAAACGATGCTGATCCACAACGAATTTTAAATATTTTAATTGAATTACAATTTGCTTCAGAGGAAGGGTATATCGATCAGGAGACAGCTCAATTAGTTGCAGAGCATCTACATTTAACGGAAGCGCGAGTCTATGAAATCGTCAGTTTTTATGCCATTTTAAAGACGGAACCGCAAGCGAAGTATGTCTTGAAGATTTGTAACAGTACGCCGTGTCATTATACTGGTGGGGCGATGGTTGCCGAAGTTTTAGAAACCATTTTAGAAGTGCCAGAGAATCAGCCGACACCAGATGGCTTATTTATGTATCACAGTATTCCTTGTATCGGGGCTTGTGATTTAGGTCCAGTAATTAAAATTAAGGACACCGTTTTTAGTCAACTAACAGAAGAGAAAATTTATCAATTAATTCAACATTTACAAAATGATTGCTATGAAGGACTGTAGGAGGTGAGTCAATGCTTAAGAGAAACCAACCAATGTTGCTGAATATTGTAAATACGATGGATTTGATGGTTTAAAAAGAGCAATTTCACTATCGGATGAAGAAATTTTAAACGAACTGGATGTTGCTCACTTAAGAGGTCGCGGTGGAGCAGCCTATCCTTTAGGAAAAAAATGGCGCCATCTTTATCATGCAAAAGGAACCACAAAGTACATTGTTTGTAATGCTGATGAAGGCGAACCAGGGACCTTTAAGGATAAAGTACTTTTATCTGAAGATCCATTGAGTGTGATTGAAGGAATGATCATTGCTGGTTATTTATTTTCAGCAAAAGCAGGTTATATTTATATGCGAGGAGAATATCGCAGAATCCAAAAAACATTTCAAGAAGCACTCGATAATGTACGACAAGCTGGCTTTTTAGGGGAAAACATTTTAGGAATTGAAGGATTCAATTATGATATTACGATTATTTCTGGTGCTGGCGCCTATATTTGTGGGGAAAATTCAGCACTTTTAAATTCAATTGAAGGAAAAACGGGGCGGCCGCGTGTCAAACCACCACACTTAGCAGATGTTGGTTTATATTTGCAACCAACATTAGTAAATAATGTTGAATCATTTGCAAGTGTTCCTGTAATTTTAAGAGAAGGTGGACAAGCTTTTTTAGAGATGGGTACTGCCGATGGTGGCGGAACAAAGCTAATTTGTTTGTCTGGACATATTAAAAATCGGGGCTTATACGAGGTCAACCTTGGAACACCATTAGAAGAAATAATTTATGGCGAGCAATACGGCGGAGGCTCTGCAACTGGTCGATCATTAAAATTTATTCACTTCGGTGGACAATCCGGTCCAATTGGTGCTGTCGCAACGTTAAGGGATTGTTTGTATTCCTACGAAGATTTATGGGCCCATGACTTATCTGTCGGCTCTGGTGCAATTGTAGTAATGGATGATTCAGTTAATGTTGTGGACTATTTAGTACACGTGGCGGCCTTTTTTGCTCATGAGTCCTGTGGTAAATGCACCCCTTGTCGATTGGGAACAACTAGGATTTTGGAATTATTGAGTAAATTCAATCGGAACGAGGCAACAGCTAGTGATTTGCCGCGATTGGAAAAGATGCTCACGCATGTCACGCGATTATCAGCTTGTGGTTTGGGACAATCCGTCGCAAATCCAATGAAGAGTGCATTGGCTTTGTTTCCAGAAGAATTTGAAACGACTGCTGAAACAGAAATCTATGCCACCAGCAAAGGAGGTTGGTAAAAATGAAAACAAAGTTGCATACGCAAACAGTTACGTTGTCTATTGATAACCAAGAAGTAACTGTGCCTAAAGGGACTACCATTCTCGAAGCAGCGAAAGGGCTAGGTGTTGAAATCCCAACGCTCTGTCATTTAAAGGAATTAGCGCCTGATGGTTCTTGTCGGATGTGCGTGGTTGAGGTGGAAGGCGGCCGACGTGGTGGCTTAACAACTGCTTGTACGGCACATTGTCAAGAGGACATGGTTGTGGCAACACATTCTGAAAAAGTTGCTGATTCCAGACGTTTTATTCTTGATTTATTATTGAGTAATCATAAATTAGAATGTTTTTCTTGTGGAAAAAACGGGGATTGTCAATTACAACAGTATGCGCTAGATTATGGGATTGATGCCACTAGCTTTACCGAGGGAAAAAGAATGCCTTGCCATCAAGAAGATACCAGTAATCCATTTTTCTCTTATGATCCAGAAAAGTGTATCATGTGTCGTCGTTGTGCTCGTGTCTGTCAATTGCGGCAGGGAAGAGATGTACTTAGTATTGCTAATCGTGGCTTTGAAACAAAAATGATGCCGAGTTATGGGCAGGCGTTTGATCAATCTATCTGTGAATCATGTGGCAATTGTGTCTCTTCCTGTCCTACAGGTGCGTTAACAGCAAAAGATACAAAAGAGTACCGCAAATGGGAAACCCAGAAAATTCCTACAACTTGTCCGCATTGTGGGACAGGCTGTCAGATGAATTTACTCGTTAAAAACAATCGTTTGGTGGGTGTTGAACCCATAGATGGACCAGCTAATAAAAATTTACTTTGTGTGAAAGGAAAATTTGCTTCATATAAATTTGTTGGGTCAGGAGATCGCTTAACGGAGCCATTAATTAAACGGAATGGCATTTTTGAACCTGCTTCTTGGGAAGAAGCCTTAACGCTTGTTTCGTCAAAATTTAACGAAATTAAAGCAGAAAACGGTCCGGATGCTCTTGCTGGTTTTTCGTGCTCTAGAGCGACAAATGAAGATAATTATGTCTTTCAAAAAATGGTGCGTGCTGCTTTTGGTACCAATAATGTTGATAACTGTGCCCGTGTTTGTCATTCGGCTTCGGTCCATGGTTTAGCCCAAACCTTAGGCTCTGGTGCGATGACTAATCCTATTGCTGATATCACTGAAGATGTCGACATGATTTTATTAGTAGGTTCCAATCCAGAAGAAGCTCATCCAGTTATTGGTGCGCAAATTCGCCAAGCCATCCAAAGAGGAACGCAAGTTGTTGTTGTTGATCCGCGGAAAATTAACTTAGTGAAGGATAGTGCGCTGCATTTACAAGTTCAGGCGGGAACGAATGTCGCATTTGCTAATGGCATGATGCATGTGATTTTGAAAGAAGGTTTAGCAGATCGCCATTTTATTGAAGAACGGACAGAAGGATTTTTAGATTTAGAAAAAATGGTGGCTGATTATACGCCGGAAAAAGTCGCAGAAATTTGTCATATTCATCCAGAAGATTTAATTCAAGCAGCACGCATGTATGCAAAAGCAGAGAAAGCACCAATCATTTATTGTTTAGGCGTAACGGAACACTCGACAGGAACTGAGGGTGTTATGAGTATGTCTAATTTGGCAATGTTGGTTGGTAAAGTTGGAAAACCAGGCTGTGGTGTCAATCCTTTGCGAGGTCAAAATAATGTTCAAGGTGCTTGCGATATGGGCTGTATGCCTTATGATTTCCCAGGCTATCAAAAAGTCAATAATCCAGAAGTGATCGACAAATTTGAAAAAGCTTGGCATGTGCCGTTAAATCGAAACACAGGTTTAACTTCTACTAAAGTCTTGCCAGCAGCAACGGCAGGAAATGTCAAAGGCCTTTATATTTTTGGAGAAGATCCAATTGTTACGGATCCAGACACAGGACATGTTCGTCAAGCTTTAGAAAGTTTAGACTTTTTAGTTGTTCAAGAATTATTTATGACAGAAACGGCTGCTTATGCAGATGTCGTTTTACCAGGCATCAGTTATGCAGAAAAAGACGGGACATTTACAAATACAGAACGGCGCGTGCAAAGAGTCCGTAAAGCTGTTGAACCAAGAGGACAAGCGCGAGAAGACTATGAAATTTTTTGTGAAGTCATGACACGAATGGGCTATCCTTGTGCGTATGAATCTGCAAAAGAAATTATGAAAGAAATTTCAGCTGTGACGCCTTCGTTTGGTGGAATTAATTATGAACGATTAGAGAAGGAGAGCTTACAATGGCCTTGTCGTAGCTTGACAGATCCAGGTACGCCGATTATGCATGTGGGCAGTTTTGCTCGTGGGAAAGGTTTATTTAAAGCAATTCCGTATAAGCAAGCACAAGAATTACCAGATGAAGAGTACCCGTATTTAATGTCGACAGGCCGAATGCTTTACCATTACAATACGCGAGCAATGACAGGACGAACGGAAGGGATTAACCAAATAGCGAATCACTCTTATATTGAGATAAATGCAGTCGATGCACAAGCTCTGGGAATCCAAGAAGGTGACAAAGTGGAAGTTCATTCTCGACGTGGCAAAATTGAAACCTATGCGGCTGTCGGAAATCGAGTATTTCCGCAAGAAGTCTTTATGACATTCCACTTTCCAGATGGGAATGTTAACGAAATCACCAATGCTGTATTTGATGATATCGCCACAATTCCTGAATATAAAGTTTGTGCCGTTGCGATTAAACCAGTGAATAAATAAAAAAAGGATGGTTAAAACATGATCGAGTTGGAAGAAGCACGAGAGAAAATGACCCAACATATGAAGAGTCAATGTGAAACAGAAGAAGTGGCGCTGCTTGATTCCTTGGGGCGGATTAGCGGAGAAACCATTTTTGCAGAGACAGCGATTCCTCATTTTCCTCGTGCCGGGATGGATGGGTATGCCGTTCGTGCAGTAGAAACACGAGGTGCGACTGCTGAAAGCCCAAGTTGTTTAAAAGTCGTCGGTTCTTTAGTGGCAGGGGATTCCATGTTTTATTGTAATCAGACGAATAACTGTGCGATTAAAATAACAACAGGTGCTTTTATTCCAACCGATTTTGATGCTGTAGTGCCACAAGAATGGACGGATTTTGGGCAAGATCATGTTAAAATTTTTCGCTCTGTCACTGCGGGCCAAAACTATGCGGAAATTGGTGAAGATATTGCTTTTCAGCAAAAAATTTTAGCAAAACATCAACAGATTAATAGTCGCATGATTGGTTTGTTGGCAATGCAAGGGATTGATAAAGTTGTTGTTTTGAAGCGCATGAAGGTGGGGATTTTAGCGACCGGTAGTGAGTTAGTTTCTTTGGAAGAACCACTGTCAGTTGGGAAAATTTATAATAGTAATCTCTACATGTTAGCAGCTTTTGTCAAAGCGAGTGGTAATGAAGTAATCCACCTAGACCATTGTTCAGATGACCCTGAAGAATTAGCGAAGAGGCTGATTGAGATTTCACCAAAACTTGATGTATTAATTACTTGTGGTGGTGTTTCGGTAGGTGAAAAGGACAATTTACCTTTAGCGATTAAACGTATCGGAGGAACAGAGTTGTTTCATTTTGTAAATATGAAACCTGGAACCCCAGTTATGGCAAGTCAATTTCAAGAAACACTCATTTTAAGCGTTTCAGGCAATCCGTTTGCGGCAATGGTTAATTTACATCTTTTTTATTGGACATTATTAGCTACTTTTTTTAATTGTGTCGAGTTAAATCTCAAGGAACGAACAGTAATTTTAGCGCATGAATTAGCACCAAGTAGACTACGTCGATTTTACCGAGCGAAAGAAATAGATGGCACAGTAAATTTAGTGACAAAAAGTCATCTTTCATCCAATTTATCAAATACTTTAGAAACAAATTGCCTGCTAGAACAACCAGCTGGTGTACTACTCAAAAAAGGCGCGCTTGTAAAAGTCTATTATTGGCAAACTTGATGACAACCTGACCTAAGATTAGTATGAAAGTAAGAGCCTGGAACAAAAATCACTTTGGATTTTTGTTCCAGGCTTAAAAATTGATAAACGGCGGGAATAGAAGCAACACTACGCGTTGCTCCGATCTCAACAACTTCTAAGAGCTAAAGCTCTAAGAGTTGAAGGTCCTTCGGAAATAAGCCGAAATTCTCCAAAAATTAAAGAACAATTTTCGGAAATTACTTCTTATTTCTCGGAGTTAAGCACTTCTGTCCCGACCTCTTATTGCTTATCAAGTTTTAAGACTTAGACAAAAGTCTGGTCAGGCTAAGCGAAGCACGTAATTTTTGTCGCTTAACATTTTTAACTTCGATTTCTCACTAAAAAAAATTATGGATGCCAGATTGTTTTTTTGATGCAAGAGTGATACACTTGAAAAAGAAGTATTGTGTAAACGTTAACAAATGTCAAATGTGAGGTGGAGAAATGGTTCAAAGTAAGGAATTTACGCACTTGAATACACAAGGAGAAGTGCATATGGTTGATATTTCGGAAAAAAATGACACTGAAAGAACAGCCCTCGCTTATGGAGAAATTCACATGTTGGAAGCGACAGCAGAAGCGGTTCAGACCCAAATGATTAAAAAAGGTGAAGTATTACAGGTAGCAAGAGTAGCTGGGATTACCGCCGCAAAACGAACGTTTGAATGGATTCCTTTGTGTCATTTGGTTGCTTTGACAAAGTGTGAAATTCAGTTTGATTGGCGCAATCAAACTTGTTTAGAAGTACGTTGCTTTACAAAAACAGTGGGTTCAACTGGCGTTGAAATGGAAGCGCTAACAGGTGTGCAAGCAGCACTCTTAACAATTTATGACATGTGTAAAGCAATTGATCGAGGAATGACAATGACAAACATTGGTTTATTAGAGAAAAATGGTGGACGTAGTGGTCATTTCATTCGTTCTTCAATTAAATCAAAGGAAAGTGATGAGTGAACAGCATGAAAGATGCATTTAACCGTGAAATTGATTATGTTCGTTTGTCTTTAACAGATCGTTGTGACTTACGTTGCACGTATTGCATGCCAGCAACAGGTCTTTGCTTTTTAAAAAAAGAGCAGCTTCTAACAGATGATGAGATTATTTTTTTACTGAGGATATTAGCGAAAGAAGACATCAAAAAAGTTAAATTAACAGGTGGTGAACCGCTTGTTAGACCAAATTTACTCTCTTTAATTAAAAGGATAAAGCAAATCTCAGGCATCGAAAAAGTAACCTTAACGACTAATGGCATGAAGTTAGCTCGTGAGGCTCAAGGATTAAAAGAGGCGGGCTTGGACGGCATTAATATTAGCTTAGACACTTTGGATCCAGAAGAATTTCGTGAAATAACAAGAGTTGGTCAGTTAAGGAATGTTCTGGCGGGCTTAGAACAAGCGATTGATGTGGGATTACCTAATATCAAAATTAATACTGTAGCTAGGAAAGAGCTAAGTGAAGCAACAATTGTAGAACTGGCTGAAATCGCTAAGAAAGAGACTGTGCATCTTCGTTTCATTGAAATGATGCCAATTGGATTAGGGAAGGAGCATCCAGGTAAGCAACAAGAAGAAGTAGAAGACATTTTAACCAAACATTATGGAACGTTGCAACCATACCAAAAACCATTGGGCAATGGCCCTGCTAGTTATTACGCCTTAAAAGATTTTAAAGGGAAAATAGGTTTTATTAGTGCATTAGGGCATTGTTTTTGCGAGACGTGCAATCGAATCCGAATTACTGCAGACGGCCATTTAAAAACGTGCCTGCATTCTGCAGACGGCTACTCGTTAAAGGAAGCTTTAGCTAAGGAACAAACAGCAGAATTGTTAGGGATTATCAAGAGTGGCATTGCCTGTAAGCCTGAAAAACATCTTTTCTTGGAACAACAAGGAGAACAACGATTTATGTCACAAATAGGAGGGTAAGTATGAAAACAGGAGAAATTATTGCAATAAATATTAGCCCGCGAAGAGGCACACAGAAAAAGGAAATTCCTGAAGTCAACTTAATTAAAGGTTTCGGATTAGAAAATGATGCGCACGGCGGTAATTGGCATCGACAAGTCAGTTTGTTATCTTTTGAAGAAATAACGGCTTTCAATGAAAAAGGAGCTCGGGTTGGCAATGGTGCTTTCGGGGAAAATATTATCGTCTCAGGGATTGATTTACGTCAATTACCTGTTGGAACGAAAATGAAAATAGGCGATTCCGAATTGGTGGTTACTCAAATTGGGAAAGAGTGCCATAAACACTGTCAGATTTACGCGCGAGTGGGCGATTGCATCATGCCTAGAGAAGGGATTTTTGCAGTTGTTGTGACAGAAGGTCATATTAAAAAAGGAGACCAGTTAGACGTTGTTTAAAGTGGGCATTGTAACATTAAGTGATCGTTGCTTTCAAGGACTTGCTGTCGATCAATCGGGTCCCTTGATTCGTGAACAGTTACCTGTGCTCTACCAGGTAACGAAACAAACCATTTTACCAGATGAAGAAAATCAATTAGTAGAGCTATTGCAAGAGTGGTCTAAGACCTGTGATTTGATTTTAACAACAGGCGGCACAGGATTGAGTGAACGGGATCGGACCCCAGAAGCTACCTTACGTGTAGCAGAGCGAATCATTCCTGGGATCAGTGAGGGCTTGCGTCAACTTAGCTTGGAAAAAACACCATTTGCTATGTTAAGTCGAGGCGTTTCTGTTCAAAGAGGACGCACGCTCATTGTTAATTTGCCTGGTAGCCCGAAAAGTGTAACAGAACATTTGCATTTTTTGTTGCCTGTTTTGCCCCACGCTTTGGATTTAATCACAAATAAAAAAATCATACATGATGAGGAATAAACCATGAAAACAATTCGAACAGAAGAGGCAGTTGGCCTTCCATTGAGTCATGATATTACGCAAATTGACTATGGGAAGACCAAGGAAGTGTGTTTTAAAAAAGGACATATAGTTGTTCAAGAAGATATTCCAATTCTTTTATCATTAGGGAAAAAACATCTGTTTGTTTCCTTGGATCCAGCAGAAATACATGAAGAAGAGGCAGCGACATTTTTGTATAACCTGTTAACAGATGACTCATGTCAGCCGAGTGAAGTCCATGAAGGAAAAATTGTTGCTAAAGCTAGCACGAGAGGTCTTTTAAAAGTCAATCGAGAAAAATTAATTGCTTTAAATGAAATTGAAGGTCTCGCCTTGTCAACTAAAGTTACCAATATAGAAGTTCAGAAAGATGAAAAAGTTGCAGCCTTTTGAGTGATTCCACTAACAATTTCTAAAAGCCAATTAGAAAAGGCACGCCAGCTCAGCACGTCTGAGCCACTAATCTCTGTGAAACCTTTCAAAAAAATACGGGTCGGGATTGTAACTACTGGCAGTGAAGTTTACACAGGATTGGTTGAGGATGCTTTTTACCCTGTGTTAAAAGCCAAGTTCTCCGCGTATCCTTTAGTTACGATTGTCAAGCAAGAAATTGTCGATGATCAGCCGCAAAAAATTACTGTTGCGATCAAAAAGATGTTAGCACAAGGGGTTGATCTGATTGTTTGTACAGGTGGTATGAGTGTAGATCCTGATGATTTGACACCGTTAGCAATTAAGCAGACAGGTGCTGAAATCGTAACCCATGGGACACCAGTCTTACCAGGCTCAATGTTTTTGCTAGCTTATAAAGGAGAGCAAACGATCATTGGCTTACCAGGTGGTGTTTTATTTTCAGAAAAAACTGTTTTTGATTTGTTGTTACCAAGATTAATGGCCAAAGAAGTGATTAAAAAATCTGAAATTATTGACTTGAGTTATGGCGGGTATTTATAAAAGAAAAGAGGCGTTCAAATGTCTAAACAAAAAAAGACTGTGTTCTTGCTTAGTTTATTCAGTTTAGTTGCCCTAATTGTTGCATGTACAAATCAGCCGCAAAAAGAAACAGTTTCAACAAAAAAAGAAGAAATAACCCTTGCGGCAGCAGCTAGCTTAGAGTCAGTCATGGAGAAGAAAATTATTCCAGCCTTTGAAAAAGAGCATCCAGATATTCAGGTAACTGGAACCTATGATAGTTCTGGAAAATTACAGATGCAAATTGAAAAAGGCCTAAAAGCCGATGTATTTTTCTCGGCTTCGACAAAACAAATGAATGCATTGGTTGCAGAAAAACTAATTAATAAAAAAAGTGTCGTTCCTTTATTGGAAAACCAGCTTGTTCTTATTGTGCCTAACCAAGATCAAGCAAAGTGGCATGATTTTTCTGATTTAAAAAAAGCCCAAATGATAGCAATTGGTGATCCTGCAAGTGTTCCAGCTGGTCAATATGCCGAAGAAGGCTTAAAAGCTTTAGGCGCTTGGTCTTATGTAGAAAAACACGCAAGCTTTGGCACGAATGTAACAGAAGTCCTTGAATGGGTGGCTAATGCAAGTGCAGAAGCTGGCTTGGTTTATGCGACAGATGCAGCAACCAATTCAAAAGTAGCGATTGTTGCGGCCATGCCTGAAGCTGCTTTGAAAAAGCCAATCATCTATCCAGTTGGTAAAGTTGCCGCCTCTAAGAAACAAAAATCAGCGGATGCTTTTTTAAATTTTTTACAGAGTCAACAATGCAGAAAATATTTTGAAAATATTGTCTTTAAGTTAACAAAGTAGGTGGGAAAATGGATGTTCGACCAATTCTTTTATCTTTTCAGACAGCAATAATCGCCATTTTATTTACTTTTGTTTTAGGAACAGGCGTTGCGTATATTGTTTTTCGTTTGAAAAATCGTAAATTAAAAATTCTTTTGGATAGTTTATTTACGTTGCCATTAGTTTTACCGCCGACTGTTTTTGGTTTTTTTCTCTTAACTATTTTTGGTGTTCAGCAACCAGTGGGCCAGTTTTTACTTGATTTTTTTGCCATTCAAGTTGTTTTTTCATGGCCAGCTACGGTTATTGCTGCCGTTGCTGTTTCATTTCCTTTAATGTATCGTTCAGCCTTAACGGCGTTTGAACAAATGGATAGTGAATTGTTGGCGGTAGCCCAGACACTCGGGTTTTCGGAAAGTCGATATTTTAGAAAAATTGCGTTACCTTTGTCGATGAACGGTCTCTTGGCCGGTGGCGTGTTAGCCTTTGCCCGTGGGTTAGGCGAATTTGGAGCGACGACAATGTTAGCAGGGAATATTGCTGGCAAAACAAGAACGCTTCCTTTAGCTATCTACTCTGCTGTAGCAAGTGGGGATTGGCGCTTAGCCAATCAATATGTTGTAATTATGTTATTACTTTGCCTGATTATTTTATTTTTTACGGAATTTTTTAGTCAGCGCGCTTGGAGAAGATCGGAATGAGATTAATTGTTGATATTCAAAAAGAATTGAAAAGTCATACTTTGCAAATTCAGTTTGAAACAAAGACTCAAACAACAGGAATTTTAGGTGCTTCTGGTTGTGGCAAGAGTATGTTATTAAAATGTATTGCGGGTGTTGAGACTGCGGATAAAGGTCAGATTGTTTTAAATGATCAAGTCTTATTCGATGCTGAACAAAAGATCAATTTGTCGCCGCAACAACGAAAAATTGGTCTTTTATTTCAACAGTATGCGTTGTTTCCTCATTTGTCGGTAGTAGAAAATCTGACGTGCGTGACAAAAGATTTACAATTGGTCACTCAATTGCTTGCATCTTTTCACTTAACTAAAGTCCAAGAACAATATCCTAGTCAACTTTCTGGAGGACAAAGACAGCGAGTGGCTTTTGCGCGAATGCTAGCGGCTCAGCCGGCTTACCTGTTATTAGATGAGCCATTTTCCGCATTAGATGCACCCTTAAAGGAAGAGTTGCAAATTGAACTTCAACAGCGATTAAGTAATTTAAATCAACATGCCTTAATTGTGAGTCATAGTTTAGATGAACTGTATAAGTTATGTCAGAGTTTAGTGATAATCACAAAAAACCAAACACTTTTTGGTGCAACAAATCAATTATTTAACCAACCTCAAACGATTGAAGCAGCTAAACTCACTGGTTGTAAAAATATTTGGCCTGTCAAACGCATAGATACGCACAGAGTCCAAGTGATTGGTTGGCAACAAACACTAATGGTTACACAAGAAGTTCCTATTTCTTGTCATTCTATAGGTATTCGGGCCCATGATTTCACAACAGAACCGCAGGCAACTAATCAAATCGAAGTGCATCACTTACAAACATTGTCAGCACCTTTTGAACAAAGTGCTTGGTTTCAACACCAACAAACCAAAATTTGGTGGAAAGGCAGCAATAGACTCAATCCGAAAGTTATTACTCAGTTATCCATTCCACCTACAGCAATTATGCCATTATGTCTATAAAATAGAAAAAGATTACGTGAAGCGGTTGACATATGATTGCATCTTCATTTATAATAGATTCATGAAAGGTTATTCATGTAAACGGAATAATCGCTATTATATAGGGAGTGAAGGTGTTTAAATGCAAAAGAGTTATAAACTAGAAGGACTTGATTGTGCAAGTTGTGCAGATAAAATTGAAAAATCTGTCCAAAAAATTCACGGAGTAGAAAAAGCGCGTGTGGACTTCATGGCTGAAAAGATGACACTGGAAGTTGAATCAGGACATGATTTAGAAGTCGAAAATGAAGCGCGTGCAGTGATTGGTAAGTTAGAACCAGATGTCAAAGTTATTTCTTTAAAAGATGTCAAAGAAGAAGAGGGACGTAATCCAAATAAGAATCGCTTAATTCGTATCATTATTGCATTTGTTTTATTTTTAGCACTTATTATCATTAAATCAAGTAATAATTGGGTTGCTTTGGCATCTTATTTAGTCGTTTATGTCTTAATTGGTGGCGACATTGTCAAACGAGCGGTAACGAATATTTTTCGTGGGGAAGTGTTTGATGAAAATTTCTTAATGTCTGTGGCAACGATCGGGGCATTCTTTATTGGGGAATATCCCGAAGCTGTGGCAGTAATGTTGTTCTATCAAGTCGGCGAATGGTTCCAAAGTGCTGCGGTTGATCAATCCAGAAAATCAATTGCCAAATTAATGGATATTCGTCCAGATTCAGCAAATCTTTTAGTAAATGGACAAATAAAAGCGGTCGCTCCAGATACAATTGAAATTGGGCAACAAATATTAGTGAAACCAGGTGAAAAAGTTCCATTAGATGGTCAAATTATTGATGGATCAAGCATGGTAGATACCTCTGCGTTAACTGGTGAATCCGTTCCAAGAACGGTCAAAGTCGGCGATGAAATCTTAGGTGGTTTTATCAATAAAAATGGGGCCTTGACCATTAATGTTACGAAAAAATTTGGGGATTCAACAGTTAGCAAAATTTTAGATTTAGTTGAAAATGCTAGCAGTAAAAAAGCCCCTGCAGAAAACTTTATTTCTAAATTTGCTCGTTACTATACACCAGTTGTCGTTGTTTTAGCTATCCTATTGGCAGTGATTCCACCATTTATTTTCCCTGATACTTCTATTAATGAATGGGTTTATCGGGCATTAACGTTCTTGGTTATTTCTTGTCCATGTGCCTTAGTCATTTCTGTTCCTTTAAGTTTCTTCGGTGGAATTGGCGGAGCCAGCAAGCTAGGTGTTTTAATTAAAGGGAGCAACTATTTAGAAATTTTAGCGAATACGGAAACGATTGTTTTTGATAAAACTGGTACGCTAACAAAAGGAAATTTTGTGGTTCAAAACATAACTAGTGTTGTTTTACCTGAAGAAGAGTTGTTGCGTTTAACAGCAACAGCAGAACAATTATCCACTCATCCTATTGCTATTTCTATTAAAGAAAGCTATGGCAAAGAAACTGTTCCAGCAACAGCAATTGAAGAGGTTGCCGGACACGGTATCAAAGCCACAATTGAAGGCAAAACAGTTTTAGTCGGTAATGCGAAGTTAATGAAACAATTTGGTATCGAAGCACCAGAAGTGAAGGAAGCGGGAACTTTAATTTTTGTCGCTATTGATAATCAATTTGCAGGCTATTTAGTGATTGCTGATCAATTGAAACCAGACGCCATTTCAGCAATAAAAGAATTAAAGGCTGAAGGGGTCAAACAAACTGTTATGCTGACTGGAGACAATCAACAAGTTGCAGAAGCTATTGCAAAAGAAGTTGGTGTTGACAAAGTTTATGCAGAACTTTTACCAGATGGCAAAGTGGATCGTTTAGAAGAGTTGTTAAAAGCATCCTCACCTAAAAACAAAGTTGCCTTTGTTGGTGACGGCATGAATGATGCACCTGTTTTAGCCCGGGCTGATGTTGGGATTGCCATGGGTGGTTTAGGAAGTGACGCGGCAATTGAAGCTGCTGATGTGGTGATTATGAATGATGAACCAAGTCGTATCGCCTCTGCGATTAAATTATCAAGAAAAACATTGAGAATTGTTAAACAAAACATTATCTTTGCGATTGCTGTTAAAATCATTGTCTTGGTACTAGGTGCATTAGGCTTGGCTTCAATGCAAGCAGCAGTGTTTGCTGATGTTGGTGTAACTATTATCGCTGTTTTAAATGCTATGCGTTGTTTACGTGTAGAAAAGATGAAAGATAATAACTAAGCCTTAAAAAGTACAGCTGAAACAAACATTTTTAGCTGATTATCAGAGTTTGAGCGTGGGACAAAAATCACTTTGACTTTTTGTTCCACGCTTTTTCTCCTACACAATTTCTATTCGTTCTTAAATTGCCAGAGTTCTTGTAAAGAAATCTTTAAATTTTTCGCTTTGTGGCATATAATAAGAGAGAATTTGTACGAAAATTGCGCTTCGCTTTTTTTTCATGGTACAATAAGCAAGAATGGATTGATTTACAGGAGGGAACCTCAACATGGCATCAAATGAAAAAACACGATATAAAGCAATCATTGCAGACCATACGTATACAATTATTGGCCAAGAGTCAAAACAACATATGGATTTAGTCACAAAAATTGTCAACGAACAACTGGCGGAAATTAAACATCTTTCTCCGCAAACTGATACGGAACAAGCTTCTGTTTTATTAGCAATTAATGCAATTTCAGATCAACTAAAAAAACAAGAATATGCTTTAAAATTGGAAAAACAAGTAGCAGATTTAAAACAGAAAACCATTCGTTTGGCTGAATTAGAGAATCGTGTGCGCCGAATGGAAATTATCGAAGAAGAAGCACGAGATGTTTTGAAAAAGAATGGACAAGAAGATGTAGAAATTCATAATCATGTGGAAGCCCAACAAATTTTGAATGAAAATCGAAAACAGCAGATTCAAAATAAAGGTGTTTCGGAGTAGTTCCTGAAAGGATGACAAGATGTTAACAATACTTATTTTATTACTTTTAGCCTTTGGATTTTATACAGGAGCTAAACGAGGCTTGATTTTACAAGTGCTCTATTCGGTAGGTTACTTAATTTCATATTTTGTTGCTCGTACCTATTACAAAGAGGTCGCTTCTCATTTAGAATTGTATATTCCATATCCATCGGTTACGCCAACGTCAAAGCTTGTCTTTTTTAATCAAGAGATTTCTTTAGACTTGGATAAAGCCTTTTATTCAGCGGTTGCGTTTCTATTATTGCTGTTTGCAGGCTGGTTGGTCGTTCGTTTTTTAGCTATCTTTTTACATGGATTAACATTTATTCCAGTTTTGAAACAGGTAAATGGACTATTAGGTGGCGTATTAAGTGTTCTTGTGTTATACGTGGGTCTTTTTCTAGTGTTAGCTACGGCGTCAATGATTCCGTCAGATATTGTCCAAAATCAGTTTCGGTCAAGTGGCTTGGCACGAGGCATTGTAAAAAATACCCCAATTCTAACAAAACAAGCATATGAATTATGGGTTGAACCAATTACGAAATAAAGCTGAATGGGACTGAGATAGAGATAAGAAGTAAGTGAGCAAAGCGAAACTTCTTATGTTATGTCTCAGTCTTTTCAACAAATGAAAAAGTTAGAAAAGTAGGTGGAAAAATGAATCAGCGTATTCTATCAACATTAGGGTTTGATAAAGTAAAACAACAGTTGTTGCAATTTATTGTGACAGCTCAGGGGACAAACGAAGTTTCGGAATTATTACCAATTGCTGATGAAAATAAAATTCAATCATGGCTAAATGAAACACAGGATGGTTTAAAAGTTCAACGATTACGTGGTGGAATCCCCATTCCTAAATTAGAAAATATCCAACCACACATGAAACGGATTGAAATTGGTGCGGATTTAAATGGTGTAGAATTAGCACAAGTAGGTCGTGTCTTATCGACTACTTCAGAACTGACTCGTTTTTTTGATGAGTTAAATGAAAATGAAGTGGATTTTGAACGTTTATATATGTGGCGAGAGCAACTAGAAGTTTTGCCTGAATTAAATCGTCAACTCAAACAAGCCATTGATGATGATGGCTACGTCACAGATGAAGCTTCGCCAGCCTTAAAGGCAATTCGGCAAAATATTCGACGTAGTGAGCAGACCATTCGAGAAGAACTAGATAGTATTATTCGTGGGAAAAACGCACGTTACCTTAGTGATGCCCTTGTTACTATGCGAAATGAACGCTACGTGATTCCAGTCAAACAAGAATATAAAAATATTTTTGGTGGCGTGGTTCACGACCAAAGTGCTTCAGGACAAACCTTATTTATTGAACCTAAACAAATTTTAGAAATGAATAATCGTTTGCGAAAACAACAAATTGCCGAAAGAAATGAGATTACTCGCATCTTGGCAGAACTGTCGGCTGAGTTGGTTCCTTATCGCCGAGAAATTACGCATAATGCTTATGTCATCGGTAAACTTGATTTTATTAATGCTAAGGCACGACTAGGAAAAGAACTAAAAGCAGTTGTTCCAGAAATTAGTCAAGCAAATCATGTAGTTTTTAAACAAGCCCGGCACCCGCTATTGGATCCAGAAAAAGCTGTAGCCAATGACATTGTGATTGGAGAAGAATATCAAGCAATTGTGATTACGGGGCCTAATACCGGCGGGAAAACCATTACTCTGAAAACGTTAGGTCTTTTACAATTAATGGGTCAAGCTGGATTACCTATTCCAGTGGAAGAAGAGAGTAAAATGGGTATTTTTACAGAAGTATTTGCGGATATCGGGGATGAACAATCGATTGAACAAAGTTTAAGTACTTTCTCTTCACATATGACGAATATCGTGTCTGTCTTAAAGAAAGTCGATCATCAAAGTTTAGTACTATTTGATGAATTAGGTGCTGGGACAGATCCGCAAGAAGGGGCCGCTTTAGCGATTGCCATTTTAGATTCATTGGGTGCTAAAGGAGCCTATGTGATGGCAACAACCCATTATCCTGAATTAAAAGTGTATGGCTATAATCGAGCTGGAACAATCAATGCCAGTATGGAATTTGATGTAGATACCTTGAGTCCAACCTATCGTTTATTAATTGGCGTGCCTGGCCGAAGTAATGCTTTTGAAATTTCGAAACGTCTTGGATTAGACAACAGTATTATTGAAGCTGCAAAACAAATAATGGACGGTGAAAGTCAAGATTTAAACGAAATGATTGAAGACCTGGAAAACCGTCGCAAAATGGCCGAAACTGAATATTTAGAAGCTCGCCACTATGTCGATGAATCGGCCGCTTTGCATAAAGAACTGAAAGAAGCCTACCAAGTGTTTTTTGAAGAACGAGAAAAAGAATTACAAAAAGCGCGGAAAGAAGCGAATAAAATTATTGCAGAAGCGGAAGAAAATGCGGAAACCATTATTTCTGATATTCGCAAAATGCAATTGGAAAGTGGCCAACAAGGTGGTGTCAAAGAACATCAGTTAATTGATGCGAAAACACAACTTTCTCAATTACACCATGAAGAAACCAAGCTTGCTAAAAACAAAGTGCTGAAGAAGGCCAAAGAACAGAAAAAATTAAAAGCTGGCGATGAAGTAATTGTCAATACTTACGGCCAACGAGGGACCTTATTAAAAGACAACGGCAAAGGACAATGGCAAGTCCAATTGGGCATTTTAAAAATGAACGTATCTGAAGAGGATATGACGCCTGTCGCTCCACAAAAAGAAGCAAAACCAAGAGTTACAACGGTTCGTTCTGCAGAAAGCAGTCATGTTGGCACACAACTAGACTTACGTGGCAAACGCTACGAAGAAGCATTGGCAGAAGTTGACCAATACATTGATGCTGCGATTCTAGCGGGCTATCCACAAGTAACCATTGTTCACGGCAAAGGAACAGGTGCATTAAGAACCGGAATAACGGAATTTTTAAAAAATCACCGCAGTGTGAAAAGCTATGAATTTGCGCCACAAAACCAAGGTGGTAATGGTGCGACTGTCGTAAAATTCCAATAAATAAGGACTTACAATAAGTAAGCAGAACACTCGCTATCTTAGAGATGACGTGTTATACTAAGCATGTAATAAGAGTAAAGAGTAGGAGGTTTGTGAAATGACACAAGCAATTACCGATAAAGATTTTGCAACAGAAACAGATGAAGGATTAGTCTTAATCGACTTTTGGGCAACTTGGTGTGGCCCTTGTCGTATGCAAGCACCCATCTTAGAACAATTATCTGAAGAATATGATGAAGACGAAGTGAAAATCGTCAAAATGGATGTGGATGAAAATCCTGCAACACCAGCAAGTTTTGGAATCATGAGCATCCCAACATTGCTATTGAAAAAAGATGGCGAAGTTGTTGAAAAAGCAGTCGGTGTTCATACAAAAGACCAATTGCAAGCAATGATTGCCAAACACTTATAAACGTTGATTAGTCATTACGAATAGTCTGATTCAGTCTGAAGAGAAATCATTAGCGATTGTCTTTTCAGGCTGTTTCTTTCGTACATAAAGTAGCGGCTTTTTTTGTTTAATTACAAAAAGAGGTGTATAATAGACGAAGCATTTTGTTAGAAAGGAAGTATCGTATGAACGAACGAATAAAAAATAAATTAGCACTGCTTCCTGATCAACCTGGTTGTTATTTAATGAAAGATAAAAACGGCACGATTATCTATGTTGGGAAAGCCAAAATTTTGAAAAACCGTGTCCGGTCTTATTTTCGTGGTAGCCATGATACTAAGACAGAACGATTAGTTAGTGAAATCGATGATTTTGAATATATTGTGACAGAATCGAATATTGAAGCACTTTTATTAGAAATTAATTTAATCCATAAAAATAATCCCAAATATAACATCATGTTAAAAGACGATAAAACCTATCCTTTTATCAAAATCACAAACGAAAAATATCCTCGTTTAATGATTACTCGAAAGGTTTTAAAAGACAAAGCGTTATATTTTGGACCATATCCAGATGTAAATGCAGCGAATGAAACAAAGAAACTGTTAGATCGGCTTTTTCCTTTGCGAAAATGTAATCCGTCGCAAAAAACACCTTGTTTGTATTACCATTTAGGGCAATGTCTGTGTCCCTATGCTTTTGATGTAGATCCGCAAGTCTACAAAGATATGGTGGAAGAGATTAAAGGGTTTCTCTCTGGTGGACATACAGAAATTCAAGACCGCTTACAAGAAAAAATGGCTTATGCAGCTGCACATATGGAATTTGAAAAAGCTGCAGAATTTCGCGATCAAATTAAAGCGATTGAAACAGTTATGACCCGCCAAAAAATCACGAATGTAGATTTAATTGATCGTGATGTGTTTGGTTATGCTGTTGATAAAGGCTGGATGTGTGTCCAAGTATTCTTTGTCAGACAAGGAAAATTAATCGAACGTGATGTATCGATTTTTCCATTTTATGATGATGCCAGTGAAGCATTTTTAACTTTTATTGGACAATTTTATCAAGAGAATGAGCATTTTGTGCCAAAAGAAGTCTTGATTCCTGATGACATTGATAAAGAAAGCGTCGAAGCTTTATTAGCTACGAAAGTCTTGCAGCCGCAACGGGGAGAAAAGAAAAAACTGGTTAAATTAGCCAGTAAAAATGCTGCAGTTGCTTTAAATGAAAAATTCGATTTGATTGTACGGAAACAAGAACGAACAATTGGCGCAGTTGAAAAATTAGGCAATGCGATGAACATACCTGCGCCCATTCGAATTGAAGCATTTGATAATTCAAATATTATGGGAACAAACCCTGTTTCTGCGATGGTTGTGTTTATTGACGGACGACCAGCTAAAAATGAGTATCGAAAATATAAAATAAAAACTGTGCAAGGTCCTGATGATTACGCTTCTATGAGAGAAGTCATTTATCGCAGATATTCACGAGTTTTAAAAGAAGGCTTGCCTTTTCCTGATTTAATTTTAATCGATGGTGGTAAAGGTCAAGTCGATGTTGCCAAAGATGTGTTAGCCAATCAACTAGGAGTCGATATTCCTGTAGCTGGATTAGCCAAGAACGACAAGCACAAAACGAGTGAACTTTTATTTGGTCCAAACTTAGAAGTTGTACCATTGGAAAGAAACTCACAAGAATTTTTCTTGTTGCAACGAATCCAAGATGAAGTCCATCGTTTCGCCATCACATTCCATCGTCAATTACGTAGTAAAAATAGTTTTGCTTCCAAATTAGATAACATTGAAGGCTTGGGACCGAAACGCAAAAAAAATCTTTTAAAAGAATTTAAATCGCTTAAAAATATTACGGCAGCCAGTGTTGAAGAATTAAGAAAAGCTGGGTTACCTGAAACTGTCGCGAAGAATGTGTATCGTCATTTGCACCAAGAAACAACCTCTGAGATAGAAAAATAAATGAAAATAAGCCAGAGGTCGGGACAGAAACGTTTAGCTCCGAGAACTAAGTAGGTACTGTTCAACATCTATTTGCTTTGCAAATAGTGTTTCTCAGCAATAAGAAGGAATTTCCGAAAATTGTCATAAAACACAACGAGGAACGAGTTGATGTTGCATGATACACTACACTCCGTTTCGTTCGCATCAATTTCTAAGCATGGAACATGCTAGAATTGAAGGACCCGGTGCTCTTTAATTTTTGGAGACTAAGTAGGTATTGTTCATCATCGAATCACTACGTTCTTCGTGATTCTCAACAATTTCGGCTTATTTCCGAAGGACCTTCACCAAGTAGGTACGATGATTTCATCTGTTCATGCTTCACAGTGAAACATCGCAACTCTTAGAGCTGTAGCTCTTTTGAAGGCTGTACTGTGACGAGACGCATGTCGAGAAAACACCTTAGAAGTTGTTGAGATCGGAGCAACGCGTAGTGTTGCTTCTGTTCCCGCCGTTTATAAGGTTTTAAGCCTGGGACAAAAATCCAAAGTGATTTTTGTCCCAGGCTCTGTTTTTTTATTCAATTTTTTCATGAAAAGTTGAACTCTCAAGAAAATATGATAACGATTTCTTTCGTGATATACTAATACTAACTTAAAAGAGAGGACGTCTGATCATGAAAATACTAACGCCCGTTTATCAAATAAAATTTAAAAAAGTATCAAATCAATTACTGATTGATGAGCGTTTAATGAATGAATTGGGTACGTGGTTGAATCGTACAGGTCGAATTTGGGCCTGTCAATCATCAAAATCGGCAAAGGAATTTAAAAATACATTTTATGAAAGCACAGGCTTGACCGCAAATGAAGTGCATATTTCTGCCGAGACGGATGGCCTTTTTCGCTTAGCAGAAAATAAAGCGTCTGATTAAAGTGAGGCATCTTTCCATAACAATTGTCATTGACAAGCCAACACAGGAAAGATACGATATGAGTAACTAAACAGCGGTTTAGAAAAAGTGAAGGGGGCGTTTATGTGTTAGAGGTAAAAGAGTTAGTCAAAACCTTTGGGGATTTTAAAGCAGTTGATCATGTATCCTTTACGATACCGGACGGGAAAATTTTAGGATTAATTGGCCAAAATGGTGCCGGGAAAACAACTACATTTCGCTTGATTTTAAATTTTTTAACACAAGATAGCGGGTCGGTTTTATGGAATGGTCAACCATTAAATGAAAAAGAGTACAATATTATTGGTTATTTACCAGAAGAACGGGGTTTATATCCTAAAATTACGATTGAAGACCAACTAATTTATTTCGCTTCGTTGCGGGGAAAAACTAAAAAAGAAATTGAGCCTAAAATTGACTTTTGGATGGAAAAATTTCAAGTTAAAGGCAAAAAAACAGATAAAGTTAAATCTTTATCAAAAGGAAATCAACAAAAAGTTCAATTGATTGCGACACTTATTCATGAACCGAAGTTAATTATTTTAGACGAACCATTCAGTGGCTTGGATCCAGTTAATGCAGAATTATTAAAAGACGGCATTATTGAATTGAAAAATCAAGGTTCTTGTGTCATTTTTTCCAGTCATAATATGGACAATGTGGAGAAAATCTGTGACCATTTAGTCATGTTAAAAAATGGACGCATGGTTTTAGATGGTCAGGTTCATGAAATTCGACAACAATTTGGTCGAACAAAATTATTCTTAGAATCACCGTTATCTGTTGAGGAAGTTGCTGCTACAGCAGGTGTGAAAGAAGCACACTTGCGACAAGATGGCGTCTTAGAAGCGACATTAGAAAACGCTGAAGTGGGCAAAGTGTTGTTTGATAAAGCGACAGCCAACGGCTACATTCCAATGTTTAATCAACAACCACCAACATTGGAAGAAATTTTCAAAATGAAAGTAGGTGGGCAAGATGAGTAAATTTTGGATTATTGCGACTGATGTCTATAAGAAAAATGTGAAGTCGCTGTCTTTCTTAATCATGATTTTAGCGCCATTTCTTCTTGTAGGAATTGTTTACTTAGCGGGCTCTCTAGCTAGCGGTTTTTCAGGAGATACTACCATTGGTCTGGTTTCGGAAAATCAAGCGCTCGTTAAAGAGTTGACAAAGAATAAAACAGAGGACTTTTCTTTCAAAGCTGTTTCTTCTGAGAAAAAGGCCCAAGAACAATTAAAAGACGAGAAAATTGATGCCTATTTACTTTTGGACACTACAGATAATCAGATTTCTGGTCAGCTTTACTCTGAACGCTCTTTAGGAAATGCAACCGAGATGCTAATTCCTCAAATGTTAAACCAATTACAAACAATGGCGAATGCCAATCGTTTAAACCTAACAGCTGAGCAAGTTGCCATGTTGAATCAACAAGCAACATTTAAAAAAGCCAAAATTAGTTTTGATGAAAATGGCAAAATAAAAACAGGAGAAGATAACACAGGGATTCAAATGGCGTTAGCAATGGGGATAACAATTTTGTTATTTGTCTTCATCAGCAGTTATTCTTCAATTATTGCCCAAGAGATTGCTTCTGAAAAAGGCACTAGAATCATGGAAGTTATTCTCTCTAGTACAAAAGCGCAAACCCATTTTTATGGCAAATTAACTGGGGTTATTCTAGTAGCTTTAACACAAATTTTCATTTACGGAGTGGCGTTTGTTCTCGGCTATTCTCAATTGAAAAATCTTGATTTTATGAAAAGTCTATTAAGTGGTATTTCACCACAAAGTATTTTTTCATCAACCTTTATTTTTACATTAGGCTTTTTCATTATTGGTATTCTCGTTTTTGCTGTTTTGGCAGCACTTTGTGGTTCTCTTGTTTCCAAACCAGAGGATACAGCAAAAGCAGTTCAGCCCATCATGTATATTGGTTTAATCGGTTATATGATTGGCATTACGTTTGGGACGAATGATCCGCAAAATATCGTGGTGAAAGTGACTTCCTTTATTCCGCTGATTTCGTCATACATTATGCCAGTACGCTTGGCGACCGAAACGGCATCAACAATGGAAGCAATTGTCTCATTAGTGATTTTGGCAGTTTTTGGAATTATTTTAACAATCTTCTCTGCTCGTTTATACAAATCAAACGTTCTTGTATACAGCGAAGGCGGCATGATTCAATCCTTAAAACAGTCAATTTCTATTTTAAAAAATGAACAAAAGCATAAATAATTTTTGTTTAACTCTAAAAGGACCCGGTAAATCAGTCAAAGTGACTGATCTGCCGGGTCTTTTTTAGGCACCGTTCGTCGTTCAACTAGACGAACGGTTAATTTTTTTTCAGGAATGTTCGTCTGATTTAATTGGTTGTATAGGTAAATAAATGAGTTTTCGGCTTGATACTGAATGGCATAATCAACAGTCGTAATATGCATCAACTCACTGACATAACTATTATCAAAGCCAATGACAGCGACATCGCGAGGAACGGCATAATTTAGATTTTCAAGTTCTGAAATAAACTCAGCTGCTACGTGATCATTATAAAAGGCCAAAGCTTCTGGCTTGTCGGTTAATTGTTGCCAGTAATGGGCAATTTTGCGACCAGAATGGTTAGTATACTGATCATTAATCAGCCACTCAGCTTGCCAAGGTGCCTGAGTGTTTTCATAAAAATCTTTCATTGCACGTTTTCGTGCGTACGTGTTTAAATTTTCGGGATTACCGAGGACATGACCAATTTTTTGGTATCCTTGTTGTTGTAAATATTCTAAGGAACGATAATAACCAGAGTAATGATCAATGTAGGAAGAGTATATATTAGGTGAATCGATACGATGCCAGGTTGCTAAAGGACCATACGCGCTGTATGGCTCAATCACCGACCATTCATTTGTTCGTGTCAATAAAAACAAGCCATCTAATTGTTTGTATTTTAATTGGTTTAAGGCATCAATTTCTTTCTGCTGATCGCCATCTGTAAAAAATAAGGTTACGGAATAATTGTATTTTTTGGCAATTGAAATAAAGCGATTCAAGAAAATACCTAAGGAACCTAAATAGCTAGGGGCTAAAAAGCCAATGGTTTTTGTGGCACCTGCTCGTAAATTCCGCGCCACATAATTCGGGGTATAATTTAATTCTTTCATTGCTTTGAGAATTTTTTCTTGACTATCGGCACTTACATATCCTTTTCCAGAAATTAAGCGAGAAACAGTCGATTTCGAGACACCGGCAACTTTTGCTACATCAATGATAGACGTCATTTTTTACCTCCAAAGTGGAATGTATTCTTATAAGAAGTATAGCATACATTTTTTTGAAAATAGTGCTTGACATGGGAACATTCCCATAATTTATCCTAAATATGTAAACGATAACAATTTAATCAAGGAGGAAGAAGACGGATGACAAGAGGAGCATTAAAAATTGCAACAATTGGTGGCGGTTCTAGTTATACACCTGAATTAATTGAAGGATACATTAAAAGAAAAGATGAACTGCCAATTAAGGAAATTTGGTTAGTCGATATTGAAGCTGGTAAAGAAAAATTGGAAATCGTAGGTGCAATGGCGAAGCGCATGATTAAAGCTGCTGGTTTAGATTGGGAAGTTCATTTAACATTGGATCGTGAAGCAGCCTTAAAAGGGGCGGATTTTGTTTCAACACAGTTCCGTGTAGGATTATTAGATGCTCGCATTAAAGATGAACGGATTCCTTTGTCCCATGGAGTATTAGGCCAAGAAACAAATGGCGCGGGAGGAATGTTTAAAGCATTTCGAACAATTCCTGTCATTTTAGCTATTATTGACGATATGAAACGCCTTTGCCCAGATGCTTGGTTAGTGAATTTTACTAATCCAGCTGGAATGGTTACGGAAGCTGCAATTAAACATGGCGGTTGGAAAAAAACAGTTGGCTTATGTAATGTGCCGATTGGTCATAGAAAACAAGCGGCCGAAATGCTGGGAATTCCAGAAGAAGACTTATTCTTTAAATTTGCTGGAATTAATCATTTCCATTGGCACCGCGTTTGGGACAAAGAAGGACAAGAGCGAACACAAGAACTCATTGATTTAATTTACGGACCTAAGCAAGAGCAAGAAAGTCATTTGAAAAATATTTTTGATGCGCCGTTCCATTATGAACAGTTAAAAGATTTAGGAATGTTACCATGTGGTTATCATCGCTATTATTATATTGAAGATGAGATGTTGAAGCATTCCATCGAAGAGTATGAACGGGGCGAAACAAGAGCACAAGTGGTTAAAGAAACGGAAGGTCGTCTGTTTGAATTGTATAAAGATCCCAAACTAGATTACAAACCAAAAGAATTAGAAGAACGGGGCGGCACACACTATAGTGATGCAGCTTGTGAAATGATCGCATCAATTTATAATGATAAACGAACGGATATGGTTGTTTCTACTGAAAATAATGGGACAATTACTGATTTACCGTATGATTGTGTTGTAGAAGTATCTGGACCTGTAACAGCACATGGCCATGAACCTTACAACTGGGGGGCCTTTCCACCAGCAGCACGAGGAATTATTCAAAATATGAAAGCTATGGAAGAAACGGTTATTCGAGCAGCCATCAATGGTGATTACGGCGCAGCATTGCATGCTTTCACTATTAATCCATTAGTTCCTGGCGGCGTCATGGCGAAGACCTTGTTGGACGAATTATTAATTGCCCACAAAGCGCATTTACCGAATTTTGCAGATGCGATTAATAAAATTGAAGAAACACAACCAGAAACAGTCACATATGTGGCCGAATTAATGAAAAGTAATTAAAAAATATCGCACGCTAAAGATTCGTTTAGTGTGCGATACTTTTTTTAGAATAGGAAGCAAAGGATTCCGTTTTTTTCTTGACAGTAAAATGATAGGTTTGTTGCCGGAACAGCCACTGAATACCAGAGTAAATTAAAATTTCAGCAATAATAAACGTCGAAAGTTTCTGTGCGGAAAGGAATAATAGCGTTAAAATTAAAAATAAGACGACACAGGTATAAAAAACGTGTTGCAATTTTTTAGAATTGATAATCGTGATTTCTTTGGTATCTTCAGTAACTTCAATGCGCCGATAAAATTGGAACCAGCCTTCATAGAACGTTAAAACATCCCCAGGATCAGCCTCAATTTCAATAGGTACATTAGTAAAAAGTTTCCCTTGATGCACACCATTTTTATAAAATGTAAAATAGCGTAACGCGCCCCAAGCTGATGTTTTTCGTGTCAATGTAATCTTCATGGTTTTCACCTCCGTCTTTATTTTGCCATAGTTTCGGTAAAATTGTATCCTACTAAAGTCCGATTCTCTCATTTTAGGGTCAGAATTGACAAAAGAAAGCAGAGGTGTTAGTGTGGGAGTAATTAAACGAGGAGGTATAATTGTATGTTGGCATCTATCAGAATTTGGATTGACTTTTTGACAAAATAAATTGAATAAATCTTATCAAAAAGTCTGAAATTAAAATTCATGGGTGACGTGTGTACTTTTATACGAAACTACAAGGATAGCGATTAGGCTGTCCTTTTTTGCGTACCCAAGATTCTTTCGTTTCAGAAATGAAAGAAGAGGGCGAAATGAAAAAATTAAGTATTCATCTGAAAGAAGTAAGTATTCACTTTTCGGGAAAACCAATTCTAGAAATTGATGAATTATTTGTATATGAAAATGAAAAAATTGGGATTATTGGTAAAAACGGCGCAGGAAAATCAACACTGCTCAATTTAATTATGGGTAAGATTCAATCAGACAAAGGAAAAGTTCAAAGATTGAACGACTTTCATTACTTGGCACAAGTAGCTGAAGAAATAACGAATGAATCAGAGAAAACTGACAAAAACTGTTTGCTAAATCAGAAAAATCAAAAACTAAGTGGTGGCGAAAAAGTCCAAAAACGCTTAGCAACATTATTTTCAGAGTATCCAACCGGGGTTATTTTAGATGAACCAACCACACATTTAGATAAAGAACATCGTCAGTTGTTAGTGGCAGATTTAACGTATTATTATGGGACCGTTTTGTTTGTTAGTCATGATCGCTTTTTCTTGAATCAATTAGCAGAGAAAATTTGGGAAGTTTCGGATGGACATGTCAAAGAATATTTAGGAAACTACGATGCCTATTGTCGTCAAAAAGAATTGGAACAGCAAACACAATATAATGTCTATCATCAATATCAAAAGGAAAAGAAAAAATTACAGGAATCTTACGCAAAGAAACAAGCACAAGCGCAAAAATCTAGTCATGTTTCAAAAAAACAAAAACAAAAGCAAATTAAACCTAGTCGTTTAGCTGGTTCTAAACAAAAAGATACCGTACAAAAAGCACTCCAAAAACAAGCGAAAGCGATTAATGCCAGAATTGACAGATTACCCGATGTTGCGCAAGCAAAACAAGAGCGAAAAATTATTTTTCCTACTAATAATCAGTTCTCTTTATACAATCCATATCCAATTAGAATTGAAAATTTAACTTTCGCTTATGAGAATCGAACAATTCTTAACCAAGTGAACGTTCAAATTCCTTTAAACGAAAAAATAGCACTTTGTGGAAAAAATGGTGCTGGGAAGAGTACCTTCCTTCAACAAATTGAAGCCCGTCACCCGGCCATTTACTTTTCTCCCAAAGTCCGGTTAGGAACGTATCATCAATTAGATTATCGATTAAAAAATGATGAACCACTGTTGACTTATTTATTGAAGCGGACAAATTATTCTGAAAAGATTGTGCGTTCACTTTTATATCGTCTAGGTTTTCAACAAGAAAATTTACAGACAAAGATATCTTCTCTAAGTGGTGGCGAAGCCATAAAAATTACTTTGGCTCAATTATTTATAGAACTAAATAATATCATCTTATTGGATGAACCCACCAATTTTCTTGATTTAGAGACAATCCAAGCACTTGAAGAATTTATAAGTGCCTATCAAGGAACAGTAATTTTCACCTCGCATGATGAAACGTTTGTGGAAAAAGTAGCCACCCGCACTATTTATTTAGAAAACGGGAAAATTATTGATAAATAAAAAAAGTAGACAAAAAGTCGCTATTTTAGCGACTTTTTGTTTAGACTTCTTCAATTGGTAAATAGGTGTATTCTGCAATTTCTGCGGCATGGGAGCCAGCAACATGTCCAGTGACAAATGCAGCTGTAACATTGTAGCCTCCAGTATAGCCATTAATATCTAAAAGTTCACCAGCAAAAAATAAACCATTGACTAATTTGCTCTCCATTGTTTTAGGGGTCACTTCTTTGAGGGAAATCCCACCGCCTGTGACAAAAGATTTTTCCAAAGGCAATGTTTTCGTAACAGTGAACTGAAAGTCTTTCAGTAGTTCCACAAAGGAAAGACGTTGCTTTTCTGTTAGTTGTTTGGCAGGTACTTCTTCAATTGCTAGTTTCTCTAGATAAAAAGTAAGCAGCCGTTCTGGTATTAAAGAATGAAAGGCATTTTTCGCCACTTTATTTGGCTGTTCCTCAATCATGTAATCAACATTTTTCAGCACTTCTTCAAAAGATTTTGTCGGAAACACATCCAAGGCTACCGTGACAGGTTGATTCCCGTTGCGAGTTAATTCTTGGTTAATAAAACTAGAACAGCGGAGCGCGGCAGGTCCTGAAATGCCAAAATGTGTAAACAGCATATCCATTTGATGATTAACTAAAGGTTTTCCTTTTTGGTTCAAAACAGTTAAATTAATATCTTGTAAAGAGAGACCTTGCAACGTTTTATCAAGGATAAAAGGTTCTTCAGAAATAATAGGCGATTCGGTAGGGTAGAGCGGGCTGATGGTATGCCCCATTTTTTTGGCTAGTTTATAGCCATCACCAGTTGCTCCTGTGGAAGGATAAGTGCGGCCGCCAGTTGTTAATACAACACACGGTGCATAAATTTTTTCCAGTTCGGTTTCAACGCCAATTATTTGATCGTCTTTTCGTAGTAATTTTGTGACCTGTGTTTTTGTAAAAACAGTGACTCCTAATTCGTTAATGCGGTTAAATAGCGCATCAACAATTGACTTCGATTTATCTGTAACAGGGAACATGCGTCCGTGATCTTCTTCTTTTAAGTGAATACCATTGGATTCAAAAAAGTTCATGATATCATAGTTATCAAATTGTGAAAATGCGCTGTATAAAAATTTTCCATTCCCAGGAATAAATGAAATGATTTCTTCTGCGGGCCGATTATTGGTTACATTACAGCGGCCGCCACCAGTCATTAATAATTTTTTCCCAACACGGCGATTTTTTTCAATCAATAATACTTGAGCGCCTGCTTCGGCGGCCGCAATCGTGGCCATCATACCGCTCGTCCCAGCACCGACAATAATTACATCAAATTTCTTCATAGTTCTCCTCCAATTCAATAGGTAGTGTACCATAATTACGGGATTTTTTCTGGATTTAAGGAAAAAATAAACGTTTGACTATGGTAATTTTTGAATTTTCAGTTAAAATAAACCTATAACAATGAGAGGATGATTAAATGGACGCAAAACAATATGTTAAAAATATTCAAGAAAAAATTCACCAATTAGACCAAGGTCAAACAGAATATTTACAAGCAGTCGATGAGTTTTTACCAACCGTAGAAGGTTTTTTAGAAAAAAATCCTCAATACATTGAAGCAAATGTTTTAGGTGTCTTGATTGAACCTGAACGTATTTTTCAATTTCGTGTGCCGTGGCAAGATGACCAGGGCAACTGGCATGTGAACAGAGGCTATCGTGTCCAATATAATTCAGCGATTGGACCATACAAAGGTGGTTTGCGGTTTCATCCAAGTGTGAATTTAAGTGTGATGAAGTTTTTGGCCTTTGAACAAATTTTTAAAAATAGTTTAACTGGTTTGCCAATCGGTGGCGGCAAAGGCGGTAGTGATTTTGATCCAAAAGGTAAGTCAGATGCTGAAGTGATGCGCTTTTGTCAAAGTTTCATGACCGAACTTCAAAAACATATTGGTCCAAGTACAGATGTTCCAGCAGGCGATATTGGCGTAGGCGCTCGTGAAATTGGTTATTTGTTTGGCATGTATAAACGCTTGCGCAACTATGATGCAGGAGTGTTGACTGGAAAACCTTTAGGATACTGGGGAAGCCAAGCAAGAACAGAAGCGACGGGTTATGGAACGGTTTATTTTGTTAAACATTTATTAGCAGATAAAAACGATACGTTTGAAGGCAAAAAAGTCGCTGTTTCTGGTAGCGGGAATGTCGCAATTTATGCCATGGAAAAAGCAACTGAGCTAGGCGCTACAGTAATCACATGTTCCGATTCGTCTGGTTTTGTTTATGATCCAGAAGGAATTGATGTGGTGTTAGTAAAAGAACTAAAAGAAAAAAATCGTGAACGCATTTCAAAATATGTTGAAACACGTAAAGGCGCAACTTATTATGACAAAGAATCTGTTTGGGATTTCGAAACAGCGTATGACATTGCGTTACCATGTGCAACACAAAATGAAATCAACGAAAAGCAAGCTGCTATTTTAGTGAAAAACGGAGTGAAAGTCGTGGCAGAAGGCGCAAATATGCCTTGTACACTAGAAGCAGTCGCCGTTTTTGCTAAATCAGCTGTAATTTATTGTCCAGGCAAAGCCGCTAATGCAGGTGGTGTTGCGGTTTCTGCATTAGAGATGAGCCAAAATGCTGAACGTTTAGCTTGGTCCTTTGAAAAAGTTGACGGTATGCTAGATCAAATTATGCAAAACATTTATGAGACTTGTCGTGATACAGCTAACGAATATCAGGCACGAGATAACTTTGTTTTAGGTGCGAATATTGCTGGCTTTGAAAAAGTAGCGGCAGCGATGCTAAGTCAAGGACTCGTTTAATAACAAAAAATGCTAGGATTTCCTAGCATTTTTTATTGATTTGTTTGATTAAGAGAATAAATATCTCTAATTAAATAGTTAAAATTAAACAATTGGTCTATCCAAAAGAATTTGCTTGAAAAAATGTCTAAAAACACGTAAAGTATACATGTAGTAAGTTTACTTTCGAGGAGGAAAAGGAATGTCACACATTCAATTAGATTATTCCAAATTAGCACCATTTGTTGCTGACCATGAATTGGAATACATGCAAACACAAGTCACTGCAGTGGACAAAGCATTACGTGAAGGTACAGGAGCTGGTAATGATTTTACTGGCTGGATTGATTTACCAGAAAACTATGACAAAGAAGAATTCGCGCGCATTAAAAAAGCAGCAGCAAAAATTCAATCTGACTCTGAGGTATTAGTAGTCATTGGTATCGGTGGTTCATATTTAGGTGCCCGTGCAGCAATTGAATTTTTGACACATTCATTTAATAATCTATTATCAAAAGAAGAACGGAAAGCGCCACAAATCTTCTTTGCTGGAAATAGCATCAGCTCAACTTATTTAGCTGATTTAATCAATGTGATTGGTGATCGTGATTTTTCTGTCAACGTTATTTCAAAATCTGGAACGACGACAGAACCAGCGATTGCTTTCCGCGTCTTTAAAGAGTTATTAATTAATAAATATGGCAAAGAAGAAGCCAATAAACGTATTTATGCGACAACTGACCGTGCTAAAGGAGCAGTAAAAGTTGAAGCTGATGCGGAAGGTTGGGAAACATTTGTGATTCCTGATGATGTGGGCGGCCGTTTCACTGTTTTAACGCCAGTAGGTCTTTTACCAATCGCTGTTAGCGGTGCGGATATTGATCGTTTAATGGAAGGTGCAAATGATGCACGTAAAGAATACGGCGCAACGAGCGACTTAAAAGAAAACCAAGCCTATCAATATGCTGCGTTACGTAACATTTTATATCGTAAAGGTAAAACAACTGAAATGTTAATTAACTATGAGCCTGGTATGCACTATTTCTCTGAATGGTGGAAACAATTATACGGTGAATCAGAAGGAAAAGATGGCAAAGGTATTTTCCCAGCAGCCGCAGACTTTTCAACTGACTTACATTCTATGGGTCAATATGTTCAAGAAGGTATGCGTAACTTATTTGAAACAGTGGTTAAAATTGAAAATCCACGCCATAGCATTTCAATTCCAGAACAAAATGAAGATCTAGATGGCTTAGGCTATTTACAAGGAAAAGAAATTGACTTCGTCAATACAAAAGCGTTCGAAGGTACGTTGCTTGCTCACACAGATGGTGGTGTGCCAAACATGATCGTTAAAGTGCCAACAATGGATGCTTATTCATTAGGTTATGTTATGTACTTCTTCGAAATTGCGGTGGGCATCTCAGGTTACTTAAATGGGGTTAATCCATTTGACCAACCAGGTGTTGAAGCTTACAAACGCAACATGTTCGCTTTATTAGGTAAACCAGGTTTTGAAGAATTAGCAAAAGATTTAAATGCACGCCTATAAAACAGCATTCTAAGATAATTTTTAGCTTTGCGGTGATACAAAGATGTTTGCTTTGAAATATTTTTGGTGATACAAATGGTGATACATTTATAAATAAAATCAGGTAACGTTTTAGTTACCTGATTTTTTGTGTTGCATTTGATATAATTCAAGTTTATTTACAGCTCGTTCTTTAACTTCAGCAGATACGTGTGCATATATCTCAGTTGTTTTAACGTTCTTGTGACCAAGCATGTCTTTAATATCCTCAAGTGGAACTCCTGCTTGTCGTAAACGAGCAGCATTAGTATGGCGACCGTCATGAATTCTGATTTTTGGTAAGTTTGCTTTTTGAATGATTCGGTGCCAAGCCGTGTCAACGGATCGTTGACGAATAGGTAAGCCAACGTTTTTTCCTCTATGATTGATAAATAAAAAATCTTGGTTTGAGTTAGTCATAGGTAATACATTACTTGTAAGATCATAATTAATACCATAGAGTTCTAAGACGGAGTTTCTCACTCTGTTTGTCATTTTTAGAGACCTTTTACCAGCATCAGTTTTAACGTCATCTAAAATTACTTGACCAGGTCGTTCTTTTCTATACAAACGCTGCTTGTCAAATGTGAGAATATTATCTCTAAAATCAAAGTTAAACCATCGTAAGGCCATTACTTCACCTTTTCTTAATCCTAAATCAAAAATAATTAAAAAAAATACATACCACATATACTCATCAAAATTTCTTGCAGTGTCGAGGAACAGATTTTCCTGCTCTAAAGTATAGAATTCTAGTTTCTTTTCTTTATTAGTTTTTTCTTTTACTTTATCTAATGGAAACTCTACTAAGTAGGTAGGATTACTTTTTACAAAACCTAATTTTTGTGCCTTTTTGAAAGCATTGGACAAGGCGGCATTTACAATTTTTACTGTGTTATAACTGAGCCCGTTTTTATTTTTTCCTAATTCTTTATTCGTAAATAAGCTATTAATAAATTTTTGGTGATCTGCAGGTTTATATTTATTTAATTGATAATTTCCTATATATGGATCAATATACATACGGATAGCATCTCGATAGACAATTCGTGATCCTTCCTTAACGTTATTTTTGTATTCGTTTATCCAAATATTCATAAATTTTGAAATAGTCATTTTTTTTGGATTTTCTTTAACGAATTCTTCAGATGCAATTTGCCCTTCAATTATTTTTGCAGCCTTCAAAGCTTCTTTATGACTTCTAAAACCCCTCTTGTGTATTTTTTGTTGCCTTCCAGTACCATTGCTACGTCCATTTGAAACGAAGTATTCCCAACGTTCTTGCCCATTTTTCAATTTGTATGATTTTATAGAAGCCATTAATCTTCACTCCTGAACATAGATTTTGGAAGAGTATAAAGTTTAGGTTTGTACCAGCCTTTTTCATAGAACTTATCCATTTTTAATTTTTTTTCTTTCCATGAAAATAAGGGGAGTGTGACCATATTATCAGTTTCAATGTCTTTTTTTAGTTTTAATTGATCCTTCAGCACATCTTGATATTCTTCTTCACTATAATATGGGTTTGTTAATATTGGATAAATTGTTACTTCTGGAACATCTCTTTTCAATCTTTCTCGCAATTCATATGGTGTCATCATTATAGTCAATCCTTTCGTAGTTTTACTGTTTAAATAAAATTAGTAACATAAAATAGAAGATTTATATTAAAAATCATTTATTTTCTCAGTATTCAGCTTAACGGATAAGAACGTATGTTCTTTTCGATTTTAAAAGAAAAGCCCATAGGCTAATCTTACTTAGCGGATTTAAACGTACATCCGCAATTATTACATCTCCATGTGTTTTTTTTACCCTTTTTTCCAGCAAAACCAGCTAGTGTTCCTATTCCTCCAGTTAAAAGTGCTCCCCCTGCAGCCTTTCCCACAGAGAAGCCTTTACGATTATTATGCATATATTGGACGTTAAGGCTTCTACAATAAGGACAATAGACACCAAGATGGAATAGCCCTGCTTTTTTATCCGAGTGATAATAATCATTAGAATATGTTGGAGCAACTTTCTGATTTTGTTCTGTTTCGTTTGAATTACTTTCTGTAAATTCTTGAATAGGATTTTGTTTTTCTATTATTTTTTCTGTTCGTTTTATTTCTTGTTCATGTAGCAATTTCTTTGCTTTTGGATCTTTTAATATTTTATACAATGAAATAAAAAGAAAAATAGTGCCTGGAATAAATAACTCTAATGCAGTGAAAAATAATCCAATAAGAATCATATAAATCCATACAAAATAGGATAAATTATTTCTCTTCTTAAAAATACAGTAAACAAAATATACAGAAGTTACGAATAATCCTAATAAAGATGATAGACCTAAAAATGCACTCATTTTTTAGCCTCCTATATGTGTTTTTTATGGCTAATGCTATTATAAATCGTAGACAAATTATTGAATACCATATTTAGAAATACCTAATTGTATTTCTGCAGAAGTTTTCATTTCTTTAGGTGTGTTTCTTAAAGCTTCTTCTTCACTCATTCCTTCAACGGTAACTTTATAAGCTGCAGGAGTCATACCGTACACATTTAGGAATCCTGTGAGCGTATTTATGTCAGTAGAGATATTTCCATTAGTGATATCTTCTGTAGTATCAGTAATTTCAACTTCGTTCTCGGGTGCATTAGTTTCGGGAGAATTTTTGTATTCTTTTTGTTTATCTGCAAGGAAATCTTCTTTGTTACTAAACTCAAGTGGTTGAAAGACTAGTTCGCCATCTGTTAATGTGCCATCAGATTCTTTAATTAGAGTTCCTAAATTAGAGCTCATTGATTTTCTTCCATCCGCTAAAATATTAAATTTAAGGTCAATTAATGAAGAGTGGTCTACTTGACCATTTGAATATGTCCCGTCTTCATTAATAAAAAATAGGTTTCCACTTTGAGGAATACCCCAACCTCCAATAAAATCAGCTAAACTTACTTCCACATGTGGTTTTTCCACAGATGTAGAAGAAGTAATAACATTGGACGTTTTAGTTATTGAATTTGATTCGTTTTTCTTCGTATTACCAGATGATTCTTTGGTGACAGAGATAACAGTAGAAGAGGACACTGTTGTTTTTACTTCTTTTTTATCCCCATCAGAACAAGCAGTCATTGAGAACAAAGATATTCCCAACATAAATAAGATACTATTTCTCATAATATAGCTCCTTTACTTTAAAACCATTTAACAATCCCCAATGTACCGTTAGGTTTAAAAAACAATTTATAATCGCCGTATACAAGACCTTCGGGAAACTGTTTGGAATAAGCAGATAAAGCACATTCCAGGGCTTGTTTTGTAATGCCTAGGAAATCGGCGCATTCCCAAACATATGTAAAACGTTCATGATAGCAGTCAATTAAATCTTGAGGTGTGACTACCATTGTTGCTCCAATATCACGAGCTTTTTGTTCTTGTTTTCTCTTTTCATTTGTATCTTGATCTATTATATCACCAACCGACGTGAGGTGATGCCCGATTTCCTCTGCAACTGTACTAGTTAATTCTCTAGGATGTTGTTGAGGATTTAAATAAACAACATTATTAATATACAATCCCTTTTGCTTTTCTGGCATGTTTGGTTCAAACTTATATGTTAAATCTGAAAAGCGAGCCATCAGTTCTTCTGACGTAACCATAAAAACACCTACTACTTTAATTATTTGTGATCGCGTTTCTTAATATAATCAATGAAAGAGAGAATCTCATTCATTTCTGTATCTGAAACGTCATCGTCTATATGAGCAGCGACGGTTAATTGTTTTTTTGATAAGGAAGTATCTTCAAAACTTTCTCTCCCATGTAAATAATCTAGACTTACATTGAAATAGTCAGCAATCTTATTTTGGATATCTATATCTGGAGTTCTTCTTCCTTGTTCATAGGAAGAGTAAGTCGTTCTAGCTACACCAAGTGCATTTGCAACATCAGTTTGTGTTAATTTTTTTTGTTTCCTTAATTCTGTTAAGCGTGTACCGAACATAATGTTACCTCCTACGATTCGTTATGTACATATGATACTACGCAAACTGCGTAGTTTGAAGTTAAATATATTGAATGTGTCAAAAAGAGTAATTAATTGTTGACATGTGTCAAAATGCGTAGTATTATAAAAGTACGCAATACGACACATAAAGGAGGACGTAAAATGAGAGATTGGCTATTGAAATTGCGTATAAAAAATAAAATGACTCAAGAAGAGGTTGCCGTTAAAGCGGAAATTTCAAGAACCACATATGCATCTATTGAACAGGGAAGAAGAAGACCGTCTGTGGAAAGTGCTATGCGAATCGCATCAATTTTGGGTTTTGATTGGACACTTTTTTTTGAATAACTATGACTCGTTATGACTCTTTATATTTGGATAGGAGGTGAAAATATGCCAGAAAAACAAAAGATGATTGATTTCATTTTGGAAATCATGCCAAACGTAAAGCTTATTGTTGAACTAGCAACAGATGATCAGTTAATTCGTCTGTATGAACAAGCACAGGATAAGTTGAACTATCAATTAGATCTAATCTAATTGTATTAAAAAATACATCATATAAAAAGATGGTTAATTAAGAAAGGAAGAAGTAAAAGTAAATGTCAATGTCAGTAATATTAAGAAAGTCGTTAATCGAAGTTCTTAATAAGAAAAATGAAAAGAAGAAAGATGTGGCACGTGAAATCAGTACATCTCAACAATCATTGAGTGATTGGACTTCTCAGAATAATGTTAAACCAGTAACGATTGAAAATGCTCTAAGGCTTAGTGATCACTTTAGAGATTCGACTTTCACAATGGAAGTTATTCATCAGTTTTTTGGAATGTTTAAAACTTGCGATGGAGATGTTTATCGAAAAGATCCTTCATCATTGGACCGATTACAGAAAATTGAATCTAATGAGAGAAAAGCATTGAAGCATGACATCGAAAGAATTATTTTGAAAAATCCTGAATATTTATCTGAACAAGATATTTCTAAAATAGTTGCATACGCAAATGAATATTTAGATGAAGTAATTGTTGAAATCACACTACTTAGTAGCTTATGTGATCTTGCTTCAATCGATATTCGTTATTTAAGTGAGCAACGCTTTCCATATTGGGAACAATTAGGATACATGAGGAAGGAGAATATAAATGGCACTAGAAGTTATTGATTTTAAATCAAAAAAAGATCGAAAAGTTAATTCAAAGAAAATTCCACCTTTGAAAGCAATAGAAGTAGCAAAAAGAAAAAATGTTTCAGCTGCTACTGTTACAAGATGGATGAAACGAGAAATTGATCCATTGCCTGCTAAAAGAAATGGTGGATTGGTAAGAATAGAAGTCGATGATTTAGAGGAATGGTATGAAAGAAACTTTATATAGGAGGGTCTCTAGTGAAAAATAAGGAACTTGCAATTAAAACAATGATGACACTTTCCGTAGGAATTTTATTCTTTGTGTTTATTTTATGTTTGATTAAATCACAATTTTTAACAGCGATTATATTAGCACTTTTTTTTATGTTTATCAGAGTGCTATGGGTAAATAGGGGTGGAAAATAAATGAAGAAAAGAAAACCAAAAAGCTTATACGAAGCTAGAATTTTAGGAGCATTTATTCTTGTCTTTATATTAGGGTTATTAATTAAAAATAGTGTTCCAGCGGGCTATCTACTTTTGATTATTGGACCAATTGCAGTTGTTTGGTTCATGAAGTACGACGATGCAAAATATTTAGTTTACACAAAAAAAGAGACTCATTCGTCAGCAAACGATTAAGTCCCATACAAAAATTATACACGAGAATTATAACATAAAAACTGGAGGAAATAAAATGGATAATGAGTCAAATAAATTAATCATGTCAAAACGTTTTGAAGAATGGTTTAAAAATGCGACTGAAAATTGCGCAGAACGAGAATTATACGCTACAGCGTTAATTGCACGTATGGATTGGTTAGTTGATCCAATAATTAGTAAAAGTTATAGATATGATTTAACAACAGAGCTGAATCAAAATCATAGTAGTGCTTGGTATGATGTTGCTACTGAAATTTGTAACAAACGCAAAGAAACAGTTATACGAGCAATCTTAGAAGACAATATTGAAATTGAAGGAGATTAATTGTATGAAAAACATTAGCTTGGAGTCAATCCGTATTCATAATTTTAAAGGTATATCGGACCTGATGATTGAACCAAATGGTAAAAGTATTGATATTTTTGGAGACAACGATGCAGGCAAAACAACTATCTATGATGCTTTTCTCTGGTGCTTGTTCAACAAAGATTCAAAAGAACGTACTAAGATTCAGTGGCGTCCACTTGATGAAAATAGCGAGCCAATTCGCGGTAAACAGACATCAGTAACTGTCGTTTTGACTATCAATGGTCAGGCAAAGGAGTTTGAAAAGGTCCGAGGAGACAAAGAGGTTATCAAACGAAATTCGGAACACAAGTCTTATGAGATGTTTACAAAATACCTCGTAGACGGATTAGAGACCACAACTAAGAAAGCATTTGACGATGAAGTAGAAAAAGTATTAGATCAAGACACATTTAAGAATCTGACTAGTGTGACTTATTTTTGTGAGCAGTTAGTGGCAGATGAACGACGTCAAAAGCTTTTTGAATACTTTGGCAGCAAGACAGATGAAGAGATTATCAACGAATCGCCATCAATTCACCAATTAAAAGAAATTATTGGTAATGATGACATTAAAACAGCTCGTGAGCGTGTGCTTCAAGAACAAAAGCGAATCAACGAAACGCTGAAAAATATTCCTGTAAAAATCGAAGGTATTCAAGCAGCATTGCCAGATATTGAAAATATCAACAAAGAGCAACTATTAACCACTCGCAACGAGTTGACATCAAAGAAAAATGACATCGAAAACCAGCTCGTTACTATTAGAAATGGAGGTAATATTTCAGAATTAATTGCAAGTCTTAATACAAAACAAGAAGAATTAACTGCTGCTAAATTGAAGCATGATAATGCACAGAATGCACGCATTAATGGCATTGAGCAAGGTAAGTCAAAACTCTTTGCTGATCTCAATAAAGCCCAGAAGACGTATGCAGATGAAGAATCAAGTCTTAATGTAACAGAACGTTTGGTTTCTATAAAAGATAATGAACTGATTGCATTAAATAAAAAGCATGAAGAATTGTACGACAAATATGATGAAGTAGAAGCTGAAGAATTTACAGGCGGTCTAGTTTATACCAAATTATCTTTCAATGAAAATCTTTTAGTTTGTCAGCACTGTAATCGTCCATATGATGTCAAGGATCAAGATGAAATGAAACGACATCATGAGGAAGAAGAGCAAAAACGTGCAGAAGAAATTGAGTTAACAAATAAAGAAATAAAAGCCCAGTTTGAAGCGGATAAGCAAATCAAGCTCTCTGAAATTCGAGAAAAAGGCATTCAAAATAACAAAGATCGCGAAGCCCTAAAAAAAGAGATCGGCGAGTTAAAAGAACAACTATTGATTAAAACAGAAGCATATAACATTGCTAAAAAACACTTGGAAGATGTGAAGGAAAACTTAGCTGATGTAGAGCAGCAGATTTCCTCATTAAAATTAGACAAAATACCATTTGAAGCAACTGAAAAATATTCAACTATCACTAAAGAAATAAAAAAATTGCAAGAGTACATTACTCAAAGTAACGAAGCTATTCTAGAACAAACTTCCGCTAAAACAAGTGAGATTACAGAAATAGATAAAGAAATCGCAATGATTGATGAAAAATTAGCCTTGCTAAAAGAGTATGAAAGACAGTTATCGATTATTGAAGATTTCAATGAACAAGAGCGCCAATTATCACATAAGAAAGGCGAAGTATTACAAAAATTAGTACTATTTGAAGAATTCTTTATAACAAAACAAAACATGCTGCAAGAAATTATAAATAGTTATTTCTCAGTTGTTAAATGGAAATTGTTCGATTTCTTTGAAGATGGAGGACTTAATGAAGCAGTATGTGAGCCGATGATTGACGGGGTGCCGTTCAGTTCTCTAAATAACGGAAGCAGGATGCAAGCTGGATTAGACGTATCCAACACTCTAATGAAACAGGAAGGCTATATCGTTCCAATTTTTATCGATAACGCTGAAGGTTTGACTAATCACAATAGAGACTCTGTTCAAGTAGACACTCAAGTTATTGCTATGTATGTAAATGAAGATGATAAAACTTTACGAATCAAAAATCACAAAACGGAGGGAAAATAGATGACACATGAACTTGCAGAAAATAAGATTTACGGAAATAGATTAACTAAAATTAACGATACCTTTATGCCACAAGTAGAATCACAGTTATTGAGTAATGGAATAAATATGACTGAATATCAAAAGCAATGCGTAATAAGCGCTATACAAGGGATTAATACAATGCTAACAAACTCAAACTTGTCAATTAATGATGTAGATTCAACAAATATGACAGAAACATTAATGACAATTGCAGCATTACAAGTCAATGCTTCAGCTATTCCTCGTGAAGTCTATTTTCAGACTAGAAATGTTAATAGGAAACAGTTTGGTCAATCAGATAATTGGGTGAAAGTAATTGAAATGGGTATTGAAGGAGATGGAAACGATGCTATCCTTTCAAAATTTGGACGGAACGTAAAACATGTTCATCGTCATTGGGAAGTGAGAGAAGAAGACCATTTTTCGTACCCAGGTTATAAAGGATTATCAGTGACAGATCCAGAATGGGGGCCAACTGGTAAAGGAAAAGTAGTCAGAGTTGTTTATCCTATTGAAATGTCTGACGGTACAATCGAGTATCACATTGCAGAACGAGAGGATGTTGTTAAAAATTTAATTGCTCATATAAACCAGAACCTTATGAATGAAACTTTTGGTATAGCTAAAAAGAAAAAAGACGCAAGTTATCAGCAAAAGCAGGAAATTGATAATAAAAAGCAAGAAATCATGAACAATTTGAAAACAATGTCTTTAGATGACATCTTAGACAGTCAAGAATATCAATCATACATTAGTCCCGCATGGAAATCTCCACAAAGTAGAGAATCCATGATTGTTCGTAAAATGAGAAACAACATTGTTAAGAAAATTCCTAAAAACTTCGAGAATGCTTATGTCGCTATGCAATATCAGTCGCAAGACGACGAAGTAGTTAAATCAGTTAGAAAAGACGTCACAGAACAAACAGCACAAGAGGTATTCGATTTTGATGAAGAACCGTCCGAAGCTACACAAGAAACTATGAAACACGATAAAGAAACTACAGCAGATACAACTATCATCGTTCCAGAAGAATTAGCAAAAGAGCCTGTCACTAGTCATGAGAAAGATAACGAACTAACACAAACAGCATTTTTCGATGATCTAACTACAACTATTACATCTGACACAGATGGACGTGGCTTTTAATGGTTGAAATTAATATACAAGGATCTTCATCTGCAGGTAATAATTATTTACTTGCAGATGGAAACTCTTCCTTAATGTTAGAAGCAGGATTAAAGCCTAAAGATATTATGAAACAAGGTATTAATTTTTCAAATATTCAAGGGTTACTTGTAACACATGAACATGGTGACCACTCAAAGTATATCAATGATATTTTACTCGCTGGAAGATTTGATGTGTGGGCCTCACGAGGAACTTTAGAAGCATTAGGTATAAATAGACGGTCACATATTTTAAAAGCTAACCAGCAACAGAAAATTGGTGATTGGTTAGTTAAACCTTTTGCCACTATTCACGATGACAAAAAGGCACGGGCGAGAGAACCACTGGGCTTTCTTATTCTTTCGCCTAGTGGAAAGAAAATAGTATTTGCTACAGATACTAACTATTTACCTAAAACGTTTAAAGACGTCACTCATTGGCTCGTTGAGTGTAATCATGATATCAAGTTAGTAAGACAGAGCAAACTGCCAAAAAGTGTTCAAGATCGAATTTTAAGAACGCATATGAGCATAGATGCCTGCAAAAAGTTTTTTCAGTCAACTGATTTAACAAAAACAGAAGAAATATATCTCATCCATTTAAGCGACAAGAATAGTGATCCAGAAAAATTTAAAGAAGAAATAGAAAAAATAACCAATAAAAAAATAATTATTGCATAGAGAGTGGAGGTGTGACATTGAATTATTTACAACAGATTCTTGCGTTTGACGATTATTTGCTTTATAAACAAAAGCTTTCATCAGGTCAGATTGCTTTATGGCGTGCATTAATGTCCATAAACAACAAAGCAGGATGGGCTACATGGTTTACAGCAGCTAATGCAACATTAGAATCTTTGTCAGGTTTGTCACGCTCAGGAATTAATAAAAATAGAAACGCGTTAAAGCAACTAGGCTTGATTGATTTTAAAAGTAATGGTCGAAAAGCTACTTCTTACAAGGTATGCGTACTTTATACGTTAAATAGTGCGCAAGAGAGTACACAACAGAGTAACGATAAAGTGACACTAAAGAGTACAACGCAGTCAACGAACAGTGGCACATTAATTAAACATAAACAAAACATAAACACAAATAATTCTTTTTCACCAGAAACAGATAAAAATAAATTAAATATATACGCTGCCGTCGAACAAAATTTTGGGAGACCACTTTCGCCTATCGAAATGGAAATGATTAAACAGTGGCAAACAGAAGATGGTTATCCAGATGACCTTATTCAATTAGCCCTTAAAGAGGCAGTTCTTAATCAGGCATTCAGTCTAAAGTATATGGACCGCATATTGTTAAGCTGGGAACGTAAGGGAATAAAGACAAAAAATCAAGCTATAAAAAAAATTAGTGAATACAATATGCGAAATGATCAAGAGGAGATTTCTGTCGATTCAATACCAAAAGTTACAATGCATAACTGGTTAAATCCAGAGGGAAATTAAGAGAGAGGTGCTGTGATGAAAGCGTGGAGTCAGTTTGAAAAAATGATTGAACAAACCAACGAGTGGTATTGTCGTAACAGAAAAGGCACAGTAGCAAAAATACCTAATGGAACTAAAACTATAAGGGTTGGTGGAAAACCTGTAGTGATTCCAACTAACAAGACAGGATGCGATTTTATCGGACATTTGAAGGGTCGGCCAATCGCCTTCGATTGCAAATCTACTGAAAATAAAACCGCATTTCCATTTTATGTTGGAAATAAACCAATGTTAAAAGATCACCAAAAAAATTTTTTAAAGGATTTTAAATTAAGCGGCGGAACAGCATTTTTATTAATTCAATTCAACAAAAGTCATCAAGTATTTTTAGTGGATGTTGATGATTATTTAAATATGCAAAAAAACTTAGGTCGTAAGAGTATTCCGTTAGATTACTTAAAAGAATTTGAGGTTCGACAGCATGGATACTATTCACATTATTTAGAAAAGTTAGAGCAAAACTACTGGCAATAACAGATTTAGGAGGAGTGGAAATGAGTATTGCATTACCAAAACAAAAACAGTTAAGAGGTCCGTTACTTGATTACCTGAGAATTGCAGAGGATAATGGCGACTTGTTTGCATGGAGAAAGGCGTGCGAAATTGGGCGAGAAATATTCTCAGGTGATTTTTCAGACAATGCTAAACCATTAATTGTTATATACAAAGATGGATCTTCAGAAGTATTTAACACAAGAGCTGATGTAATTTCAGCGTGTCGAATTGGAAATGAAACTTTGCGAAAATGTTTGGAGACTGGTGAACAAGATAGATTGGGTCGCTGTTATGACTATGCCATTTTAGAGTAGCAAATTGTAATAGCAAATCGTATCTTTTGGTTCAATGGGTTATTCATTATGAATTTTAAAATTATGAGTTTGGAGGGGGAGCAATGGGAAAGAATTTACTCAGAGAGAAGAAGCGATTAATACGACAAAAAATTCTTTTTCTGACGGGTGAAAACGAATCTTGGATGAAGAATCCAGAAATCGTGAAAGAAGTCCAGAGGCTCTCTAAGCAACTAGAGTCAGATCTTATAGCGGATAAGCGACCATTACCCAGTTTAGATCCTGATAAATTAACAAAAGAGAAGTACCAACATTTCTTAGATTTAGGTTATCAAGTAGGAGATATTAAGAAAGCTTTAGGACTAGGCACAACAACCTTTCAAAATTGGCGAAAGGCTAACGGAATAGAAAATAAAATTAATAGAAAACAAAAGAAAGAGGAGAGTAAACTTATGAAATTTAACATTAATACAGCAAGCTTATTATTACCAGGAACATTTGGAGCAGAAGGAAAAGAGTGTATTACGATTTCAAAAAGCGGGTTGGCTTTGAGCGGTCCAGTTGTGAGACGACTAAACAAACCTGAATGGATTCAATTGTATTTAGATGAATCAAGATTAGCATTGTTTGTAATTCCCTGTAAAGCGACGGACGAAGGCGCTAGAAGTTGTGTAAATCCGAAGTCAAAAAAGAAAGCAGGGTATCGTAAAAGCTGGTCAGGTAGCATTTTAGAGAAGGTAGCAAAAGCCAGCAAGATGGATATTGAAAATCATCGTTATCATGTTGAACCAGAAAGCGTTGAAGGCTACCCAACTGCTCTTGGTTTTGATTTAACAAAAGCCGTAAAAAATTAATTATTAATTGTTGAGGGTGAAAAAATGAAAATAATCAAAATTAGAATTTTTATTAATACTGGATCCTTTACAATGGCTACTTTTGATACAGAAATATTTGCCGAAACATTCAAAAATTTAACTTCAATACTAAATGACGATGAATATAAATACAAATTTGTAAAAATCGGTGATGTGATTATTAAACCAGTAGAGGTTACGAGAATAATTAAACTATAAAATTTATAAATGTAGTGAAAGGAACAGAACATGAAATTCAAAAATGTGGAATTAATATCAAAAAACGGTATCGATAAAAAAATTGAATCAGTTGATATTGATGAACTTACTAAAGAAGAATACGTAATGCTTAGGAATCTAGGACTAGGTGACCAACTATCTCATAAAACGAGCATGACGCTTAACGAAATTGAAATAAAACTTGATATTTTCGGTAAAGTATCTATAACACAAGGGTTCTATGTATTAATTAATTAGAAAGCGGAAGGAGTGGAGTTTGTGGCCACAGTAAAGAATTCTTTACTCCTTTAAATTATGAAAAGAATATTGAATTATCCAGGAAGCAAATGGCGTATGTCTGATTTGATAATTAGTCAGATGCCTAAGCATAAAGCATATTTAGAACCATTCATGGGTAGTCTGGCTGTTTTTCTAAACAAACCAAGAGTGACTCTTGAAACAATAAATGATATCGATGCACGATTAGTCAACTTATTCAGAGTGATGCGTGATAATCCTGAAAAGCTTCAGTATCTTATTTATCACACGCTGTACTCACGCGAAGAATTTAAAAGGTCAAACGAAATAGCTGTTGATCCAGTTGAAGACGCTAGACGAATGGCCGTTCGCTTATGGTTTGGTGTTGGCGGTAAAACAGTGGCGATGCCTGGTTTTAGAAAAAATATAAGTTGGAACGGTCCATATACTGCTTATGAATGGACGGATATGTATAGCAGAATCGGCTATGCAGCCGCTAGATTGAAAAATGCTCAAATTGAATGTAAAGATGGTATTCAATTGATTAAAGAACATAATGATCCAGACACTTTGATTTATTGTGATCCTCCCTATATCGGATCAAGCTTGGTCAGTGATCATTATGAGAACGGATTTACCAACCATCAACACGAAGAATTATTGACTACTTTAATAAATCATCAGGGGAAAGTGATTTTATCAGGCTATGATAGTGAATTATATAATGACAGATTAAAAGATTGGTATGTCGTTAAGCAGCATACCAAGGTTGGAATTACTACTAAGAAAAAGTCTGATCGTACTGAAATATTGTGGCTAAATTATGAACCGAATGAACAAATAAACTTATTTTGAAAAAGAAGAAAGGAAAAAATATGTCATATCCAAATTTTCAGAAAGAAAGTTCTACGTGTGCTAATTGTGGTAACGCATTGTTTAATGATGGAGAATTTACTAATCAATCATATTTAACGATTAGAGACAATTTTATGATAGTTAATTTTTTCCAGTTTGAAGATGGAACAGACAATATGTTTTGTGATGCAAATTGTCTTGCTAGTTTTCTTTCAGCGGAAGAAGTGGAAATATTAGAAAGTGAGTGAAGAAGATGATTCCAAAATTTAGAGCATATTCAGTAGAAGAAAACATAATGTATTATCCAGATGAAGATAAAAATGTAGAATGGACTATTGATGATGATACAGGATTTATAGCGCCTCTTATCAATCTAGAAAATGGCATGTGGGGAATGATTGATAAATATGTTCTCATGCAATCAACAGGCTTAAAAGACAAGAACGGCGTTGAATTTTTTGAGGGCGATATTGGCTGGGATGACCATCTAGAAGTGCACGGACAAGTAATTTTTGAAAATGGTGCATTTAAATATGAGTGGGACAATATATCTGAGGATTTATTTGAAGTTACCGACGATATTGAGATTGTTGGGAATATCCATGAAAATCCAGAGCTATTGGAGGTCGCAGAATGAGTGAATTAAGACATCAGGAAATAATTGATCGGGTACATTACATGTATTTGCAGACGGATGGAACAATAGAATTTCCGAATAGCTTCGAAGGAGACTTGTTAAAAATAGCATATGGAACTGCGGTTCAATCAATTAAGCAACCGCAGCTCAATCCAAATCAGCAGATCGTGCTTGATTGGTTGAAAGAAAAATATACAGTCACAAATATTGAACCTATAGAATTATTTTGGAGACTGAGAGTTAATTCTATAAAACCAGACTATCGTGGTAGACCTGTCTATAGAAGTTACAGATATATGTCAAAAATTGGGCAATTACAAGTCATACAAGCGTTTAGCCGATGGGCCTTGGAACAGGAGAAAGCGGAATGAGTGATTATTTAGATCGAATAAAAAAGATAATGGAGCTTAAATCAAGAGACGAAGCGCTAGAAGTTATGGAAGAATCTTTAAAAAAAGGGTTTAAATATGTGGTCAGAGACTGCGACAGCGAATATCTTTCCTTTTTTTCCTTGAAGCCTAAAAAATATATGGACCTGGGTTCATGGGGATATGTTAATGAAAATGCACAAGGTGCATTGCCCTCAACTGTAATTCTTAAAAATACAGATATTACTGAAATTTCATGGCGTAATAAACAACCGATCATAATTACTGAATTTTTGAAGTATCAAAAAGCTGGACTAGAAGACGAACTTTTCAGAGTGGAGGAAGCAGAGTGAAACAATTAAAAATAAGCTATATAGATTTAGCTGTAATAATTGAAAGCATCTATTACGGAGGAGATGAAGATGTATCTGATATTGAGGACTTATTGAAATATTTGCGTGATAACGGACATCTGTCTACTGTTTTAACAGTTTCAAGGGGGATTAGTGATGAATAAACAAGAAAAAGAAGATTTAATTCAAGCGCTCTATGATATCGGAGGCTGCGATGCAGAAGATGAATGGTCAAAAGGTTATGACGATGGAGTAAATGCATCAATTGAGGTCATAAAAGAGCTTAAAGTACATGGGAAAGTTATATTTTCGCATGAAGAGAAATTTGTGGCTGATTGGCTTAATGATTTAAGAGGCCAAATCAGTGATGTTAAGTTAAATTCTGGGGCTGTTTTCATGACGTTCATCGGCAGACAGTTAGAGCGGTACTATGATGAAGAATACTCGTTTTTAACTGAAAAAATAGAGAGTTGGCTTACAGTTCCAAAAAATAAAGTTAAACTAATGAGCGCCATTGACAACGGCTACGAAGTCGAGAAAGAGCCAACTATTCATGAATTAAAGATCTTACCAGAATACTTTGAAGCGGTTGTTTCAGGGGATAAGCGTTTTGAAATACGTAAGAATGACCGAAACTATGAAAAAGGCGATATCTTACGCTTAAACGAATATCAAGACGGACAATATACAGGTGATGTTCATGTTGCAGAAATAACATACATTACAGATTATGCCCAACAAGATGGTTATGTAGTGTTAGGGATTAAGTAAGGAGGTCAAATAAATGAAAATTATTGCTAAAGGTCGAGGGACTGGAAAAACAACAGAGCTAGTTAAAGAATCAGCTAGAACAGGTCAGTATATTTTAGCATCGAATAAATCGCATGTCCGAGCTATTGAACAAATTGCCAAAAAAGCAGGCGTTACTATTCCATATCCTGTTACGGTGGATGAGATTGTAAGCATGGACCGCTTTACATGTGCCAGTTCTATTCAACGAGAGGGATTGCTAGTGGATGAAGCAATTATGGTTTTAAGTAAACTAATTGGCTTAAAAATCACTGGGGCCACTATATCTCTTGAAGGAGAACAACAATGCTAAGTTATCCAGAATTATATATACTGGGCCGTCAAGTAGACGGCGTGTATGTTGAGTACCTGCATGGATCAGAGCAAGCCGATTTATTTTTCGATTATACAATTGCTCGTGATGAAAGAAATCATATGAATAAAACCAATATGAAAGATGGCGCTTGGGAAATTTTAAAGTATGGCAGCCCGATCACGCTAAAGGAGAATTAAATGAAAACAGCTGAAGAAGAAATCAATGAATTACTGGGCAAATACAATTTTGATTTAGCGGTTTTAAAGGATATTAACTATAGATTATCTTGCTGTAGAGAGGAAGCATATGCCAGACAGCAATTACGATATCTAAAGAATCAAATCATCATGGGATTTGCGACTGAAAAAAAGAAATAATAAGATATTAATTAATGAAAAGAGGAAAATTTATGGGTAAGAAAAAATCAAAAATTAAAAAGAAAAAGCGTCGTTTACAAGAGAAAGCAATGGCCAATGGAACGATAAATACGAAGAAAAAATAATCAGAGGTGGATTATGTGGACTTTAAGCCAGCCAAACTATCCGAATTAGAGAATTTTGATGGAAAGCATGTTATAATACTAGTTAGCAACGGGCAAACAAAAGTAGCCGATCTGCCTGAACATGGAATTGTTGAAGTAATATCTCATGCTGGTAAAGTAACGTTTATTGAACAAAAAATTAAAGAAAAATTTTAATATAGTCTGACTAGACATACTAGAAGACATCTGACCAATTGTGTTTATACACATTGGTTAGGTGTCTTTTTGTATTTTTATTAGAAGGAGCGATTCGCCGATGTTAGACCAACACGGAAGAGAGATTTTGATTCAGGAATATAAGTCTGATTTAAAAGACGCAAGTCGTCAGCATCGACGAATTGCAAAGAAGAAGTATCAAATTGAAAAAAATGGCAGATTAGAAACAATTGATGACCGCACTGCAGAAGATATAAAGGAACAGTCCATTTATGCTGAAATTATTTCATCTACCAAATATGCGTTATATTGGCTTGAACATGGAATTGAGCGACCTCTTGATGAGGAGGCAGCAAAAAAAATACCTAAATATCGCAGAGATAAACATATTACAAATATGGATAAGATATCATACGAAATTTATTGTAACCAGTATGAATCTGCACGTAATTACCCTATTACTGAAGAGAAACAAGAGATGTTGATTCAACTTAAAGAGTTGTTATCAACGTTCAGCGAGAGAGAACGTGATTTGTTTGATTATATCCATAATCAGCAACTTACTTATGCAGAAGCTGCTGAAAAAATGGATATTAAAGTAGGGACTGCTAAATCCATGTCACAACGAATTAGGAATAAAATTGATGCTTATTTCGAATATGGACATCAGATTTCATTATTTTAAATTTCATTTTTTTGTAAACCATTCCCACCTATAGGTGAGAGGTAAAATTCTCCTATTCTATGTTGGTAGAGTAGCTTAATAATATTTACTTGTAAAAAAATACAAGAGAGGAGGTGTTCCTCCTCCTCTAAATTTCTACAAATTACGAGTAAATTAGGTAGACGTGTAGCTCAATAGGTAGAGCAATTGATTTTTAATCAATGGTGCGTGATTGCTTGTGCAGGTTCGACTCCTGTCACGTCAATAAGTGGGAAACCACTTAAATAAAAAATCGGTATATGTCAATAAATGTTTCTACTACTGTGACACACGATTTTCACTCCTTCCTTTCAAAGTGCCTGCCTGCGGAAACAGGAAAAGGCGAGCAACCTAGTATTGTTATTCAGTGTGGATTCGGCTAGGCGTTCCACATAAATTTAAATAGGGGATACATTATGAATTACTGGTACATAAGTTTAAGTAAAAATTACCCACCAAAAATAACTAGACAAGTTGAACTTCATCGACACTATGCTGTTGTTGAATGTATACAACGTGTAAATAAAAAAGAAATGGTAGCTCTAGAATTGAATTTTCTAGGTTATGGATTTTATAAAGACAATCACATTCAAGAAAATTTAACACATAAAAAAAGGAGTGTTCATTATGAAAGAACTAATCAAAGTATCAGTCAATGAAAATGATGAACAGTTAGTTAGCGGTAGAGAGTTACACGAATTTTTGCTGGTTGGAACGCCTTATAAACGATGGTTTGAACGAATAACAGAATATGGATTTGCTGAAAACGTTGATTTTACCGTGATTGCCAAAAATGTCCATGACGAGACAGCTTTTGGTGGCGTTCGTACTGTTACTGATCACGCTATGACCTTAGATATGGCTAAAGAGATTTCAATGATTCAAAGAACTGACAAGGGTAAACAAGCGCGACAATATTTTATTCAACTAGAAAAAGCTTGGAATAATCCTGAGATGGTCGTGCAACGCGCCTTACAAATTCAAACAAAAAAAGTTGAAGCTCTACAATTAGAAAATGAGCAATTGAGGCCCAAAGCGTTATTTGCAGATGCTGTCAGTGTTAGCCATACTAGTATTTTGATTGGTGAGCTTGCTAAATTGATTAAACAAAACGGTGTAGACGTTGGTGCTAAACGTTTATTTTCATGGTTACGTGAAAAAGGATACCTGATTAAAAGAAAAGGTACCGATTGGAATATGCCCACACAGAAGTCAATGGATCTCGAATTATTTGAAGTGAAAGAAACGACTATTGCACGTTCCGATGGTAGTGTAAGTATCAGTAAAACGCCTAAAGTTACTGGGAAGGGTCAGATTTATTTTGTGAATAAATTCTTGTCAGAATAACTCCAGAATGAAATTTTATATTTCATTTAACTGTTCGATTATAGTAAGCAACTCTTGCAGTGAGTTTTTCATATTTTTACCTTGAAGGGTTTCTTGGTAAGCGGCAAACTGTTTTTTATTTCGGGGGTCATCATCAAATGGCATTTCATCCCACACACAATAGCTTTTTCCAAAAATAAATTTTTTAGTAATAACTAGGGGAAAGGTAAAACTTGGCTTTACATCTAAAGCAACAAATTTAAAAGGTGTTTCTCCATGCTTGCTATAATTCCAAAGATATTTGTAACCAAGTAATGTTTTATCTTTGTAGATGTTTTTATTTGATCGTTCTAAAAAACTTCCTACAAAAGCTAGAGTAATAAATATTTGTTCTTCTATTAAAATATTAAATGAACTATCACTTGTGTTAAACAATCCAGGATTGTTTAACATGTTGATTGAAAGATTGATATGTTTTAATGTTAAAGCACGTAATGTTTTAAGTTCCATAATTATCTCCTCCTGTGTATATAGTAACATATAAATAACAGTTGCTTTCCTAATACAAATATAAATACAAAAACACTGAAGCAGATAGAACATATAGTAGCTAAAAATAATATTTTCTTCTTTTCGTGATATAATTGTAGTAAAGGAGAATTTTATGTCAAAGAAATATAAGATTATTGATACCCTTAGTCGTGTTGAATTTGGAGAATTAAAACAATGTGAGTTTGAATCCTACAAACAATTTGTAAAAAAATATAAATGGTTTGAAAACGTCTTTTTTTCCTTTGAGTTAGCGAATAAATCGGTGAAACAATTCAAAGACTTTGAAAAACACATAAATTCGAAAGAAAATAAATATGATATAAATGAAATTCACACAACTGGGCTATACCATATAACTAGCTTGGTTTTATTTCTAAGATTATTTATCGACAATTCAAAAAGTTACTCAACCAAGGTGTCTTCAGAGTGTAAACTATTCATCAAAAAAACAGAGAAAAATCCAAGTATAAAAATACTGAAAGCTTTAAGAGATTATTCTCAACATTACCACTTACCAGTGGAAAATACTCATAGAGTATATGATATATTTAACGAAACTATGACAACAAAATTTATAATCACCAAGTCTGATCTTTTAAAAAATAAAGAAAACAAACGCAACCTTGCTATTATCGAACAATATCCTGATGATGAAATAAACATTGGTGAAAAAATTGATGAATGGTTTCAAAGTATTACTTTGCTTATGGAGAATATTTTAGAAGAATTTACAAGTAATATTTCAGAAGAGACAAAAAATATATTGCGCAATAAGTTTGGATGGATTCAAAGTAAAGATAAGAAGTATTTTTTGAATTCAGTTGTTGAAGAAGGTGAGTATTATCCAGAAATCTATTATTCAACAGAACCACGAGTTTTAAATGTTATACTAATGATGATTTAATGCAGTTTTTTTCTATATTTGTAATTAAATTAGAAAGGGGAGGTGAAGTTAATGGCAAATCAGATGAAAGAACCAACTAAAAAAATTAAAGAGAGATATGATTTGTTTGTTGATTACTACCTCCAGTCTTTCAATGCGACAAAAGCTGCTGTTTTAGTAGGTTATTCCGAAAAAACAGCAAGGCAACAGGGACATAAATTACTAACAAATGCTTACATTAAAGAAAAAATTCAATTGGAAATGAAAAGACTACGCGATCGTATGAAGGACGAGGGATTGCGTAGTTTTTCAATGCTGTTAGATATAGCAATGCAAACTGAAGGGAAAATACAAGCTCACAACGAAGCTGAGATAGCAATTGATAAAATAAAGTCTGAACTTAGCAATTTAGAGCTCGAAATGCTTAAGGCTAATAACGACTTAGAAAAAGTACAAAAGTCAGCAGATGCTATTGATGGTCGAAAGAAAGAAATGCGAAGCCACAAAAGAAGTCTTTTAGAGCAGATTGATTCCATAAAAAAAGAATATTTTGAAATGAATCTTGAAAGAGTTGTGTTACTAAATGAATTGTCAAAGCATCAATCTCGTTATCTTGATGCCAAGGAATGGGAAAAATTACAGAATCTAAAGAAATCTATTTTCCAAGACATTTTAGACCGAGGCGGATTTAAAGCAATTGACCAGATACAGCATAGCGGAAAAGTGGATGTTAATCCGCTTGCGAATTTGTCGGAAGAAGAATTGAGGCGATTAGCAAATGGACCAAGAGCAACTTGATGCATTAGCTAACGCTGCATTGGAAGAACTAGCTAGACGAAATTATGGGGATTTCTTCTATTTGTCACATGGTAAACAATGGGATTTATTAAGACATCAGAAGTACATTACAGATCGACTTCAAAAAATAATTGATGGGGAGCAAAAGTATTATATTATCGAAATACCTCCCCAACACGGTAAATCTACTGTAATTACTGAGACATTTCCAGCTTATTATTTAATGAGACATCCAGATAGTCTGGTGATGGTTGTTTCTTATTCAAAAGAATTATTCCAAAAGTTTGGGAGAAAAAACCGCGAAAAGTTCCGCTTGTTTTCGGAACAATTATTCGGCTTACAAATAAGCTCTGAAACTTCATCTGTTAGTGAATGGGGAGTTGAAGGTCATCTAGGTTCGCTTTACAGTACTTCTATTCTAGGTGGTGCAACAGGGCGTGGAGCAAGGCTTTTAATTATCGATGATCCGATAAAAAATAGGGCAGAAGCCGAATCTAAAACAATTCGCGATAAAATATATAATGAGTGGCAAGACACTTTCTATTCTCGTTTAACGGCGGATGCCAGTGTCATTGTAATCATGACTAGATGGCATGAGGATGATTTAGCAGGTCGTCTGTTAAAAGAACAAACATTGCCTTGGGAAGAAATTAAAATACCAGCTATAGCCGAAGATGACGACTTACTAGGAAGAAAACCAGGAGAAGCGTTGGCACCTGAAATTGGGAAAGATGAGGAGTGGGCTGCTAAAACAAAAGCAGTTACTGGTTCTCGTGGCTGGGCTGCTTTGTACCAACAACGACCAACGCCAGCAGGTGGTAATATTTTCAAACGTTCATGGATTAAGTTTTACGTGCCAACATTAGAAAAGAAAGTTGAATTGAATTTAGGTGATGACGTGGTTATTTTGCCACGTCTTTTTGATAGGCAGGCACAGTCGTGGGACTGTACTTTCAAAGACACCGAAACCTCTGACTATGTTTCTGGTCAAGTGTGGGGCAAGAAGAGAGCCGATTTTTATTTATTAGACCGTCATCATGAGCGTATGGGCATAGTTGAAACGATGAAAGCAATTGATGCCATGGCTGCTAAGTGGCCAAAAGCTAGAGGTATTTACATTGAGGATAAAGCTAACGGAACGGCGGTAATTGAAATGCTTAAAAATGAGCTGAGCGGTATCGTTGCAGTAAATCCAGAAGGCGGCAAAGAAGTACGGGCAAACGCTGTTGCTCCTATATGGGAAGCTGGTAATGTCTATCTTCCGCACCCATTAGTTTGTCCTTGGGTAGATGATTTCATTAACGAACTAGTAGCATTCCCAAATGCTGAACATGATGACGACGTTGACAGTATGACTCAAATTCTTAACAAAATGATTGGCAAAGTAAGTTTAAGAGAAAGGTATCTCGACAATTAAAAAATTGAAAGGCGGTGAATAAATGGGGAATATAGCAAACGAAGCTAAGTTATTAAAGCTGGATGGTAAAGCATATCGAAGTGACTTTATGCTTGGAAATGGCAAAGGCCACGCTAGAGACAACTTATCTAGACAAAGACCAGGAACGAGCAAGAGATTGTCATACTCACAATTAGAGTCGCTTTACTCGTCTAACTCGATGGCGAAAAATATCGTAGACATTCCAGCAGAAGACTTAACTAGAAATGGTTGGAGTCTCAAAATGGAAGATGATAAAGTAAAAGCTCTGTACGAAAGTAAGCTGAGACAACTGAAGGCTAAGGAACGATTACAACAATTATTCACGTATGAACGATTATATGGAGATGGCTTCGTAAGTATTGGAACAATAGAGAAAAGAGAGTACTCTCTAAGTGAGCCATTAGACTTTGAAAATATTAAAAGTGTTCCATATATTAATGCATTTTCAGGCAAAAAGATTAGTAATAGAATTATTGATGAAGATGTTTTTAGTCCAAACTATGGACAGATTGAATCTTTTGAAGTCAATAATAGATCAAACAACAGTCGCATACACCTTCTAAATAATACGACTTACAGCAGAGCTACAACAATTCATAGGTCACGAGTTTTACATCAACAAAATTTGAGATTTGAAGATGAATTAGAAGGATCATCTTTATTAGAGAATCTTTATGATATCTTAACTGTAGCTGACACTTCTGTTTGGTCAGTCGGACAAATTCTGTATGATTTTATTTTTAAAGTATACAAGTCAGCAGATGTTAGAAGTCTTACACCACAAGACAAACTAGAAATTGAAACTAAGATGGATTATCAATTCAGAACAGAAGCAATTGCTATCATAGACAAGGAAGAAAGTCTTGGTAAAGAGAGTTCTTCGGTAGCAGGTATCGGTGAACTACTGGATTTTGTTTGGGATTACTTAGCAGGTGCTGCTCGAATGCCCAAAACTGTCTTGAAAGGGCAAGAAGGTGGTACAGTTACTGGAGCACAATATGATGTCATGAACTACTATTCTCGTATAACTGCTATACAAGAAAATCAGTTAAGACCACACCTTGAATATCTCATGCGGTGTCTAATGTGGGCAGAGGACGAATGTGGTGGTCGACTTGACCCTGATTCAATCGAATGGTCCGTTGAATTCAATCCACTTTGGAATGTGGACAGCAAAACTGATGCTGAAATAAGGAAACTTACTGCTGAGACAGACAAAATATACATCGAGGCAGGCGTTTCTGATCCTGATGATGTTCACGAAGCTCGCTTTGGTCGTTTTGGCATAACAGAAACCTCTAAATTTAACGCGGATAGCTTGTCCAGGGATGAGTTAGATAAGATGGCTGCTGTAGTTTATGAAAATTACAAACAGGACAGAGATAATGAAAAATAATCCAAAAACGAGATATCCGTTACGTTTAGAAGAAAGCTATGCCAAAAACATTCAGAAGGCCGTAAAAGAAATAGAAAAAGTTTCGTTATATGAATTTGATAAGTATTTAGCACCGATGATAGATGAAAATAAGCTAGTAAATGATTCAAAGTTTATTCAAGACGGACTATTCGATGCCGCATCGAAACTAATCAAAAATGCGCAAACATACTTTTTAGGTATTCTTCAAAACAGAACCGCACAAAAAATAGTTCGTAAGTATATTAATAGTGTGAATGCGTTTAATAAGTCTAATGTGAACTCTCAACTTAGTGCTAGAGGAATAAATCCACTACAGACTGAAAAATGGTTAGACAGCTATGTTCAAGCTAAAATAGCGGAAAACATCAGTTATGTCACTAATATTCGTGATGATTACTCAAAAAAGTTTGAACAGGTTATTTATCGCGGAATCACAGAAGGCAAATCTTCAAACGAGATAAGAGAAGAGCTTGTTCATCAAGCTGGTATGTCATCAGACAAAGCAGCGTTTATTGCTCGTGATCAGACAGGTACTATTTTAGGTCAGATGAATAGTGAACGCCAAAAACGAGCGGGATTTCAAGCTTTTAGATGGAGTGATAGTGGAGATGAACGAGTTAGGGATTCTCATCGAGAACGTAACGGGAAGATTTACTTTTATGCTGATAATCCATTATTACCAGGCGAAGAATATAATTGTCGCTGTGTTGCTGAACCAGTCGACGATGAAGAATTGCTTGAAGAAAGCATTGATCTTGGCCTTTCTAATCAAGAAGAGCATGCGGTCAAGACATATGTTAGCTCTGAAGCTTACAAATTAAACGATAAGCTAAGAAATGGTTATCAGTTAGATGAAAGCGACTTGAAATTGATAGACAATTTAGACAAAGCGTTAGACAAAATGACCAACTATGATGGTGAAGTAACACGTTCCATGTTTTTTGATAGCAGTGATGATCTAGTGAAGTTTGCTAACAACTACAATTTAAATGATGTTGTTCAATTTCCTGAATACATTTCGACTACAAAAGACATTTACTCAGAGCAAGACTCGTTAAGATTTGTTATAATGAGCTCAACTGGAAAAGATTTAGGTTCTTACAACAAGTCTGAAAAAGAAGTTCTGTTTAATCGTGATGCCAAGTTTATTGTTAAAGATAGATATTTATTGGATGGAAAACCATATATAGTACTGGAGGAGTACCATGAATAAAGATGAGAAAAACAAACGTAGATGGGAAGACGTTCCCAAATCAAAAAGTCTAGGTTACCCAGATGAGATGACAAAAAAAGAAATAGATACATCGAAAAAGAAAGATAAAGATTTCATGCAGCAATTGAAGAAATCTTTAAAAGAAAAAGAAGAGTAGCACCGACCTTATAGGTTGGGGCTATTTTTTATACTCAAAAAACAGGAGGGACATTAATGGATAGTCAAAAATTTATTGATTTATGTAAAAAGCATGTAGTTGATTTTGCTAACAGTCAATTGGATTACACAGATCAAAAAAAAATAAGCGAGTCTGATATTTACGTGGTCTGGTTAGCGAAAACCCTGCAAAATAATAAAGCATTGTTAAGTACCAATCTATTTGATGGTATGTATTACGAAGTTACCTTCGACGGTGATAAAAATGAACTATATTTCGATGCTTATAAAAAGTGGAGAAATATCAGGTTTGATGTAACTGAAGGAGGTGATCAAAATGGCTAAAGAGAAAAAAGCTTCTAGTAAAGAAGAAAACAAAAAAGAGTTGTCAAAAACTACGCAGAAAACGACTCATACTGTTTCTGAAGGAGAAACTGCTAGTGAAATTGCGACACGCTATCATATGAGCCTACGAAAATTACTGGATCTTAATGAGTTAGAATCGAGTAATCAAGTAACCGAAGGCATTCGCTTATTAGTCGAATAATGGGGTGAAGACATGGTAATTAGATATGACAAAGCCTTTATTAAGGATTTTAAAGAAACTGATGAAGGTTATTTGACAATCACAGCTTGTCCAATTACACGACCAGGTGTTTTCCCTTACCGTCGAACTGATGGCGGATTATCAATGGAGGCAAAATTGCCTGATGAATTATTTTCTAAGACAACTGTACTTTCAGCAAATGCTAAGCCAATGACTGATGATCATCCGACCGAACCAGTAACAGCAGCTAATTACAATAAATATTCAAAAGGCATGACTCATAATGATGCTCACGTTTTAGATAATAAGCTATTGGTTTCGTTCACAGTTACAGATGCAGAGACAATAAAGAAAATTAACGATGGAAAACGAGAACTGAGCATCGGCTTTCAAGCAGATGTTTCAAAAGAAACTGGCGTGTATAATGGCATGCAATATGATTCCGTTCAGAGAAACATGCAAATTAATCATATTGCTATAGTAGATGAGGGGAGAGCTGGTCCCGAAGTTGCTATTCGGGGAGATTCAGTCGCTTTCATGATTGATACTAAAGATAAACAAACAGGAGGAAATGGAATGTCTAAATTAATTATTGATTCAAAGGAATTTGAAGTGGATTCAATTGTAAAAGCAAAATTTGAATCTTTAGAAGCAAAATTAGATGCAGCCGAACAACGTAAAGCAAACGTTGAGAAATTAGAAGGTGAGCGAGATGCTTTAAAAGCTCAAATTGATAAGTTGAATAAGGAAATTGACGAAGCAAAGAAAAAAGAAGTAACTGCAGATGCTTTGGATAAGCGTGTTCAAGATCGTGTTGATCTAATTAATAAAGCACAAAAGTTTCTTGGTGATTCAGTTGATTTCACTGGCAAATCTGATCGTGAAATTAAAGAATCAGTAATTGCCAAAACATCACCTGACTTTAAAGGTGATGGAAAATCTGACGATTATATTGCAGCATACTTTGATTCAGCAGTTGCAAATGTGGAGAAAAAAGGATTTACAAATCCAGCAGCGTTCAACGATGCAAAAGATAAAGATAAAGAAGCAGCGGAAGAAATTGAAAAACAAAAAAATAACCGTTTGAACATGAACAAAAAGGAGGATAAATAACTATGACTATTCCTTATCCAGAAAAGTATATGAAGCCTGAACTTGGTATTGGGAAATTAGCTAATTATCAAGGTGTACAAGCAGATAGTCTTGTCGTTGGTGTTGGTGGTTTAGGTTTCGGTGTCGGCGTGCAAGTAACAGAAGACGTTGCTACCACATATAAAGATGGGCAATTTTATGGTATTTCATATGCTAAAAATTATGTAGAAGAAATCCCTTATGGAGATGCAGAAAAAGTTGGTAAATATAAAGAACACGAAATGGTACCAATTTTACGTAAAGGGGCTATTTGGGTGAAAGTTGATGAAGATGTTTTAGCAGGAGAAAATGCAAAAGCTTTATCAACTGGAAATTTTGGAAAAGCAACTATTAGTTCTGATCCAGCTACGACACCATCAGATACCGTGATTGGTACATTCAAAACATCGGCATCAGCTGGTAGTTTAGCAGTTTTACAAATTAACTTACCTTAAAAAACTAGGAGGACAACTAAATGGGAAATGATGTAACAGCAACTTTAGAAGCACGTGACCTACAAGCAATTGATAAGGTCATTTATCAAGCACCACAGGAAGAACTTGTGGCGCGAACCATGTTTAATGTTAAAACAGATATCAATCCAGGAGCGGAAACATACGCATATAATGTTATGACTAGAAGTGGCGCTGCAAAAATTATCGCGAATGGCGCAGATGATCTGCCTTTAGTTGACATTGATATGAAACGTTATCAATCACCAATTTTTACAATTGCTGCTGGTATTCGTTATAGTCGACAAGAAATTCGTCAAGCTCAAATGATGGGAACTTCAATTGATGCAACAAAAGCAGAAGTGGCACGGCGTACTATTGCTGAAAAAGAAAATAGCTTTATTTTTGTGGGAGATCCTAAAGTAAACCATAAAGGTGTTGCGAATGCTGAAGGTATTCAAGTTATTAATTCACCTAAGAAGTGGAAAGAAATGACTAGTGAAGAGATTGTTGAACAATTACGTACATCTCGAGCTAAAATTACTATTATTCCAGGATTTAAAGGATCTAGTCTAAAATTAATGGTTGCTCCAGAACAATATGAAGAATTGAATCGTCGTTATGGTGAATATGATGCACGATCAATTATGAAAGTTGTTCAGGAGAATGGCTGGTTTTCATCTATTGAGCAAGTTTATGATTTAAAAGGTGTAGGTACTGATAATTCTGATTCATTTATTATCATGGATACAAAACCATCAACTTGTGAAATTTTACTTCCAGAAGACATCGTCCGTTTAGAAGTTGAATGGTCTTTTCCAAATTGGAAAGTACCATTTGTAGAACGTTGTGGTGGTGCGTTAATTAGAACGCCATATGCAATTGTTCGTGTGGATGGTATTTAAAAATAAGGAGGTAAAGATTATGTTAGTACACAATAAAGGTTCATATATTAGACATATTGGAAATATTCGATTAATTCCAGGAGTAAATGATTTAGATAATTCAGATGCTGAAGCATTTATTAAAGGTATGGAATTACCATTAAATAAATCGTTGGAAAGATTAGGAGAAATTGAGATTTTGGACCATATAACAAAAGGAAAATCAAAAAAAGCAGTTGGTTTTACTGAATTGAGTGCCAATAAAGCAGTAGAATCCATTGCTGATACGTTCGATTTAGAATTGTTGGAAAAATGGTTGGAAGAAGAGCAAGCAAACAAAAATCGCACAACTGTAGTCAAAGCAATCGAAAATCAAATTGATGATATTAAAAACCCTGATGAAGACAGCGTAGTTAATCCAGAATAGGAAGTGGTACTATGCCAAAAAGCACAGTTGAAAATGTTAGGTTAACAGCTGCAGAACTAGTAGGGGTTAACAATGATTCTATTAAGTTGTTTATTGATGATGCTTGGCTAGAAGTAGATGCATTGCCATTTAAAGAAGAGGTTAAGGAGAAAGCGTGTCGCTATCTCGCTTGCCATCTAGCCGTTTTGAACAACCAAAATACTAAATCCGAGCAAGTAGGCTCGCTAAAAAAAGAGTATTCGGGTTTTCACTCAACTTTTACCGACCTAAAAAGAACCGTTTATGGCCAAGAGTATTTACGTCTTTACAACGAATACGCAAAAAAAGGTTCATTGAGTTTGGTTGTGATTTGATGAAAGTTACTGAGAATAACAGGATTATTAAGCTGATTGATGAACTAAATCAGCTTAATAAATATTCTTTGCAGATAGGAATATTTGGGGAAGATGATTCTTTTATGGCGATGTTGGCCCAAGTTCATGAATTTGGTGTGACTATTCGTCCCAAAGGTCGTTTTCTTGTTATACCACTTATGAAAAAGTATAGAGGTAAAAGCCCACGTCAATTTGATTTGTTTTTTATGCAAACTAAAGAAAATCACAAGTTTTTAGTAAGAAATAAAGGTAAAGATCAGTTAGAATTCGCATACATGTTAGCGGAGCAAATAACTATTCCAGAACGTTCCTTTATTAGATCTACATTTGACGAGCAAGCAAAGGCTTGGTCGGATTACGCCTTAAACCTTGTGAAAAAACTTATTGCTGGAAAAATGACAGCAGAAGAATTGACAAATAAAGTTGGTGCTCGTATGCAAAGGGATATTCAACGAACTATCAGAAATTTATCTGATCCGCCAAATTCTCCAATAACAGTCAATAATAAGAAGTCAAGTAATCCATTAATTGACACAGGAAAATTAAGACAGTCAGTGACTTATAAGGTGGTGAAAGGGTAATGCAAAGAATGAACTTTTCTAGTCTTATAGAAACTTTTGCGGTTGACTTTCAGTTAGTGTTACCTTCAGTTGAAGGTGCTGGTAAATACATTCACGGCGAATGGTTTCCTACTAACGAAGAACCCAAAACCGTTTCTGGGGCGATTATCCCATACGACAATCGGACGATTTATCAAAGTGGTGGAACACTCACATCTAGCGACAGGCAACTTGCTTACGTTGGATCGATTCCTTTAGGTTCTAAAATTATTGACATGGGAAAAGAGTACAAAGTAGAAAGCGAAGAGCCATATGCGGAACACTATGCAGATGTGAACCTTTACAGATTAAAGGCGGTGACCAATAATGCCGCAAATTAATGGGGCTTTTAGTTATGAGCTTTTAGCTGATGAGCTAATAGCAATTGTTAAGAAATCAACTGGACTTCAACTTATTGAAAGTAGCACAGCTGGACCTCAACCAGACAAACCATTTTTTTCCTATGAAGTCATCTCGCCGTACATTCCAGTAACGATAGACGTCACTGATAATGAAGTATTTGAATTAGTAGTGTCTATTAAATGTCACACTGATTCTAGTATTCAGGCGCTTAATTTATCAGAGCAATTGAGGAAATATTTGAATAGCTTTTCTGTAAAAGTGGAATTACAAAATTCAAGAATAACATTAGTTAAAACAACCCAATCTAAAAAACGGGATAATTTCATTAGCATTGATTACGAACGTCTAGCTGGTTTTGATGCTCGTTTTAGAGTTCAAGACAGTTATGTTGACAATGCGGTAATTATCGAAAATATCGAATTACAGGAGGAAAACAAATGATTGAAAAAATTACAGATGTTAATGTAAAAATTGACATTATGCATCCACAGCCCATTGTTGGATTAGGAAATCCAGCAATTTTTGTTCAAGGATCTACTCAAAACTATAAAGAATATACAAGTTTAGAAACATTAGCAAAAGATTTTGCTACTACAACTACTGTTTATAAAAAAGCAGAAACTATTTGGAAACAGGAAAATAAACCACAAACTATTGCAGTAGTAACTTTTGTAGCAGACAAACCTTCTGAACCAGAGCAATCAGATAGCTTAATTGCTGGAAGTGGAATTATCGCCGCAGCTACAAGTTACTTTTATAATGATTGGCATTTTGCATTATTAGCCAACTTTGTTGAGGCAGATGCTTTGGCACTATCAAATTTAATTGAAGAAAACGAATTTAAGTTTTTAGTAATTCAGACAGCTACAGTTGACGAATTAACAGTTTTTACAGGGAACAATCTAACTATCGGCTTAGTTCATCCGTTAGAAGAATTTTTAGATGCTGCATTAATTGGTAATACTGCAAGCTTAACAGTCGGAAGTGTTACTTGGAAATTCCGACATAATTTAGTAGGGATTACACCTAACACATTAACCACCTCTCAACTACAAGCGATTGAGAAAGCTAATGCTATTGCTTATGTATCAAAAGCGGGAATCCCCCAAACATCAGAAGGAAAAACAATGAGTGGCGAATTTATCGATGCCCTGCATGGGGATCACTGGGTTAAATCAAACATTGAAACAAATGTTCAGCGCTTGTTATCAACGACAGATAAATTAACTTTTGATTCTAATGGAATTGCTTTATTAGATACAACCGTTGCAAATGTTTTGGAAACTGCATTTAATAACGGAATTGTAGATATTGTAGATGAAACTGGTGTTGGAAATTATAGTGTGACTGCTTTGGGACGTCAAGATTTAAATCCAGATGACATTGCAGCACGAAACTATAAAGGATTATCATTTAAATACAAACGTTCTGGAGCAATTCACACTGTTGATGTTACTGGAACAATTGAAGTCTAAAGGGGGAACTAACTAATGCAAAGCATGACAACTTATGATGCCAAAGAGGTATCTACTATTATTGACAATGTCGTCCAATTTGGCTTTCAAGATGGTGACATGGTATCTTTTTCAAAAGATAATTCGTATATTGAAGTACAAACAGATGCTCAAGGACAATCTAGTGCTGCGAAGAATAACGATAATTTAGGGACTTTTACAATTAACTTGTCTCAAAACTCACCATGTAACAAACAGCTGATGGCTTTAGCTAATGGTCGTAAAGAATTTGCAATTTCTGTGACACATTCAACTGAAAAAGCATGGGCATCAAAAGCCTATATTGAAAAAACACCTGATGGATCGTTTGGTAAAGGCGTTCCGACTCGTTCTTATACGATTAAAGCATTAGATTACAAACACGAATATAACTAAGCACTTAACATCTCGTTAAGTGCTTTTTATTTAACTTTAGGAGGAATTTATCATGACGAAAAAAGATGAAGTAAAAGAATTAGAAGCGAAAAATAACATTCCAGAAGCAGAAAAAAAACCATTTAATAAGTTCGGAAAGCAAGAAAAACATACTGTTGAAGATGTGGAATATACATTTCAATTCCCAGGAACACGTGCAGCTCAAGCGATTTTAGATAACTCAAAAGGACCATCAAATACTTTTTCTGACGTTGCTTACCACTCTCAACTTATGGACTCAGTTATTGTTACACCAAAATTGAACTGGGACTATTGGGATGAACACGAAGGATATCGTGAGGTTATGGCATTAGCCGACAACTTTCTTGGTCGAATGCTTAACTAGCCCTAATCCGAGAATTACGGAAAGAGAAGTTCAAAAAGATATGTTTAGGTGGCTGCCTGTAATAGCAGGCATTGCCACTAAAGATGAAGTCGAAATTGCCACGGCAGAGGAGCTAGCAGTTTGGAACGAAGTAGCTTATCAAAAAATAAATCTAACTAAATCAAGAGGAGGTGTCATCTAATAATGGCAGATGCGTTACGTAGTTCAGTAATCGAACTCGATTGGAAAATAAATAATAGATCGTTAGAGCGTGCCAATGAAGAAACTGATAAAATTCTTGCTAAAGCTGCACGAATGGAAGGTACTTATCAAAATTCAGCAAAATCCATAGATGGCGCCACAACCTCTTTAAAAAGAAATAGTGAAGGTTTAAAACAAAATACAGATAAAGTTGTCCAGTTCGGAAATCGAGCAAAAGATTCTATGCAAAAGACAACAAACTCTGCTAAACAAACTGAAAAACAAGTAAAAGATGTTGGAAATCAGTTTGATAAAAGTAAAAATTCTGCGAGTGTTTTCGCTCAATCTAGTGCAACATCTCTAAAAGTAGTTGGAAAAGCTGCGAAGGGTGTACAAACAAGTATTGGCCATATAGGTACTGTTGCAACAAAGGCTTCAGATGTTGCTTGGAATGCTTTTACAAAGATAAGAAATGGTGCAATGATAGCTGGTGCAGCAATCGCAGGAGCAGGCAAAAAGGCCTTTGACTATGCATCTGATACTAATGAAGCTTTAAACAAAGTAGAAGTAGCTTTTGGTGATAACAATAAAGTTGTAGAAGATTGGTCGAAGTCCACACTGACTAATATTGGTTTGGCACAAGGTACAGCGTTAGACTTAGCAGCTACATATGGAGATATGTCAACTTCAATGGGTATTGGCACAGAAGAAGCTGCAAAAATGTCTACTTCATTAGTTGACTTGGCAGGAGATCTTGCTTCATTTAAAAATATAGGAATTGACCGTGTAAATACAGCATTAAATGGTGTGTTTACTGGTGAAACTGAGGCGTTAAAAGGTTTGGGTATTGTTATGACTCAAACCAACTTGGAACAGTTTGCGATGGCCAGTGGAGCGTTGCAGTCGTCAGTAGATAATTCTAAGGCTGCAAAGAATGCCATGGCAAGAGAAAAAGCTCAAGATCGTTTAAATAAAGCCATTAAAAAACATGGTGAAAATTCAATTGAAGCTAGAGATGCGCAGTTAAAATTAACAGAAGCAGAATCTAAAGGTGAAGAGGTTCAACAAGCAAAATTAGATTCTCTAAGTCAGGAAGAATTAGTACGCTTACGTTATAACTACGTAATGTCTAAAACTAAGAACTCCCAAGGCGATTTTGCAAGAACAAGTGATCAAGCTGCAAATGCCACCCGTGTTTTTACAGAGTCAATAAAGGAAACGTCTGCAAAGTTAGGGCAAGGTTTATTACCAATATTTACACCATTAATTATCAAAGCAACAGATTTTGTAAAAAAAGGTGAAGAAATACCAGATATGTTAGAAAATGTCGGCGCAAAAATTGAGCCTACAGCAAAACAAGTAATAAGGTATTTTGGTCAAGCAAAAGATTATTTTATTGATGAAGTAATTCCTACAGCTAAAAAGGTAGGTAAAGCTATAGGACCTGGTATTGCAGAAGGCGCAAAAGATATGTTTAATCTAATGGATAAAGGGTTTAAATATATTATAAAACCAGGCATTCGTGTACTAAAAGAGTTTACTGATGAAAATCCTGTGGCTATGAAACAAGTTGGTAAATGGGCCGCTTATGGAATTGGCGGTTTGCTAGGGTTTAAGCTAATAGGAAAACCGCTGTTGGGCGTCTCAAAGGGAATTTTAGGTATTATTGGTAAACTAGAAAAGCTTGGGAACACTGCTCAGAGAGAAGCTTTTAAAACAAGAAAAGCTTTAGAAGATGTTGATTCTGCAGCTCAAAAAGCTAGCGCACCAACGCATACTACTGCTAGTCCAAGTATACAGGAATCCTTACCTGTTGGATCTGTTGGCAAAATAGGAAAAGGTACTAAACTTTTTGGCGGAGTGAGAAGGTTTGCCAAATCGGTTCCTTTATTGTCTTATATTTCTGCAGGTTTGACTTTAACTCAAATTAATAAAAATAATAAATTTGAAAAAATTGGTGATTCGCTAGGTTCTATTGTAGGTGGCGCATTAGGCGCTAAAGCAGCAACATTAGCTGGCGCAAAATTGGGTGCAGCAGCAGGGACAACATTTGGTCCGTTAGGTACTCTAATTGGTGGCGTTTTAGGAACAGCTGCAGGATCAATTTTTGGAAGTAAATTTGGAAAGAAACTGCAAGAAAAATGGCCCGATATCTCTAAAAAAATTAGTGAATTATGGGAATCTTCAAAGGATAATTTTTTATTGGGTCCTCTAGTTCAAGGTATTGATAAAGCAGTCAAAAAAAGCAAATCAGGAATAAAAGAAATCAAAGCTTCAGCAAAAGATTTATTCAAAAAGCCGTTTGATAATACTACTAAATCTGGTAATGGTGTATCTAAAGCTACTGCCAAGCGGATGAACTCTTTTATGAAAAACTATGAGCTTCTTGTTAATCAAGACACTACAGGTAAAATTGAAGGACGAGTTCTCACCAATGAAGAAGTTACTAAGCGATATAAAGCTTTAGAAGACATGCAGAATCAAGTTACTAAACAGCTGGATAAAAAGAAAGATAAATCTAATAGCAATCTTGATAAATTAGCTGGTATGGGAATTCTTAATGAAAAGGATGCACAAGGAGCCAAGGCAGCTGCTGATGAATTAGCAAAAGTACGAACAAATATGTTCTCTGAAAAAGTTCAAGATTTCAAGAAATTAGAAAAACAAGAATATGATGAATCTATTACTGCTACAGAGTATTACACAAATCGTATCAATGAAATCAAAGAAAAAGCAAGATTAGAAAATCGAGAACTATCAGAAAACGATAAAAAAGAAATTGAATCGTTAGAAAAAACCTCAGCTGCTGCTGTACGTGCTGTTGAAGAAAAACATGCTGCTGCTAATAAGTCGATTCATGAAGATATGAAAAATCAAGCTGTTGTTGCATTATCAGATTCAGCTAAAGAGCAAAAAATCATTATGGGTAATTTGAAAAATGCATCAGGTGAGATTAGCGCGCAACAGGCTGCTGATGCTGTAGCAGCTTCATATAAAGCAAAAGAAGGTACAATTAAATCTGCAAATGAAAAATATGAAGAAACAAAGCGCATTTTAGATGAAGAAAGATATGTCAATGGTACTATTACTCAACAACAATATGATGATGCATTAAAAAAAGCCCAAGAACAAAGAGACGGTGTAGTCAAAGAAGCAGAAAAACAACATGAAGATGTTGTAACACAGGCTAAAAAGCAAGCGGAAGGTCATCTTGAACAAGTGGACTGGGAAACTGGACAAACATTATCTAAATGGGAAGTCTTTAAAAAGGATTCCAAAAAGAAATTTAAAGAGATTTGGGACGGAACAGTTGAAGGTGCTAAAAGTTTTGGTAAGGCCTTTGGTGAAGCTATGGATAAAGTTGTGTCTGGAGCATTAGAAACTTGGGATAATTTTAAAACAGGACTCGCCGATAAAGTAAATGCTGTTACAGGTGGTATTAATGTCGTATTAGATTTCTTTAGTATTCCTAAAATACCAGAATGGAAACCGAATACACCTAATTCTACTAAAAACAAGCATGGACGTTCTTTTAGTTCTGGTTCTCGTGGTGCATCATACAGCGGTCAAGCGCTAGTTGGTGAAGAAGGTGTTGAATTAGCATATAACAAGAGCACTTCTTCAATGCGTTTATTAGGATCAAATGGTCCAGAAGTTACTAATGTAACATCGGGTGAACGGATTTTAAACCATTCAGATACAAAAGCTGTATTAAATGGTGGTATGGGGCAAGGAACAGTTTTACCAGGTTTCCATAAAGGTAAAGGAAATGGGCTTTCAGATTTTGTTGATAGTGCTAAGGATTTCGGTGCAAATACTGTTGATAAAATAAAAGACTTTGGATCTAATGCAGTAGATAAAGCAAAAGAAGTAGGAACGAAAGCTATAGAAAAAACTAAAGATATAGCTGAAACGGCAAAAGATTGGCTATCAGATCCAATTGGGAAAGTGACGGGTTTATTTAATAAGCATAACACTTATAAAAATGGTAAAAATATCCAAGGATTGGGATATGGTGTCATGAACAAACTAAAAGACACCAGTTCCGAGTGGGTAAAAAATAAACTTGAGGCTTTCAAAGGATTTTTTGATTCCGAAGATGGTGGCGCTTTTGGTTCAGGTGCTTTTGCCCCACATTTTGGATCACCATTTGTTCGTACTTCTGATTATGGTAAGCGACCAGGTCTTTATGGGGATTTTCACACGGGTATTGATTATGCTGCTCCAACTGGAACGCCTATTCCAGCTCAATATCCTGGTTTGGTTGATTGGGTTCAATCTTCTTCCATTGGATTAGGTGAGCACGTAGGAATTAAAGTTGCTGATAATCTATGGGCTATGTATGGACATATGAGCCGCATAAGAGCTAAGATGGGCGATAAAGTTAAAGCTGGTCAAATCGTCGGTGATGTAGGTTCTTCTGGTTGGTCAACTGGTCCTC
>OJYR01000036.1_pt1 | contig 94664 bp, 84 predicted proteins | sample 1600991 | NCBI WGS metagenome assembly OJYR01 (sample SAMN04436854, study PRJEB24849) | human gut metagenome | biome: human gut; feature: NICU; material: stool | host: Homo sapiens | place: USA: Saint Louis, MO | collected 2012-05-11
GTTGAACAGTACCTACTTGGTTCTCGGAGTTAAACACTTCTGTCCCGACCTCTTCTAGATAGACTAAATTTATTTTTTCGATTCCACTGTGACCATAAAGTTATCCATAATGAAATCTTTATCGGCACCTGTTGTAAAAATACCAAACGTAGTGTTTCCTGAAGCATCCCCAATTATTTCTGCTTCATAATGCTTGGTTTGACCATCTGCTGCTGTCGAAGTCAACTCACCGACTGGCTTAAAGTCATTGTTATTTTTCAACTCCCCATTAATGGTCCCAGCAGTAAAGACATTTTCACCATCAGTTTGATAATCAAATTGGACCGTATATTTCTTGTTCGGTTCAAATTTAATATTTTGCGGAATTGTTTGAAGCATCAAACCTGCTCCTTGTTTATGGGCTTTCAAGGACCAGTTGCCTTCTAATACATCTGAAACAAGGTTTCCATTCCAACCATATTGTGTGTAAGGTTCATTTCTTTCTGATAAATGAATCCGTGGATCTTCTACACCACCAGCTGAGCCTTTAACAAACGGATATAACCCAACTGCTTGTGTGTCTTCAAAATCTTGCTTAATAACTGTTTGTTTGTCTGGGTTCATGATATCCGTTTGACGCTCAACAATTCGTAAATCATCAAATTTTGTAACGGAATTGCCTTTATCAACCGCTAACGTCACCGAGCCTTTTTTGGCATTATCTGGGATTTCAAAATCAATTCGTATATTTTGCATATACTGCGGATTTTTCCTGCTTGTATGGTTAATATCTGCCTGAATATAGTTTTGGGCAACCGAATTATTCACTGTCCGCGTATATTTTTTACCACCAATTTTAACAGTTACTGTGGCTTTGCGATCATGTGTTTCTGTGTTTAGATACAAACTATATTTTCCTGGTTTAGGAAGATTGATGTCTTGTTTGATTTCGGTTCTTTCTTTTTCTGAACTAAAGACATAATCACCGTTAGCATCTTTTTTAACCTCTCCATCACCTCGGAAAACTTTCCAGTTATTTTTCAAGGTATTGGCTTCATTAAATCCAGGATCTTTAAATGGTGTTCCTGTTCCAAATGTCATCGGTTCAATACTGTCAGGTTCAGCAATGACATACGGTGTATTAGCCTCGGCTTGGATGGTCACTTGGTTATTTGTAGTGGCAATTGCGCCTTTGTCAATACGCCCTTGATCTGTTAATTCATATAAATGTAAATTCGTTTTTCCTTGCATTTTCTTATCCAATGACCAAGTGCTGGTACCGCCTTTTGGATTCCAGTGATATAGTTTGTCTTGACCATTGACATTCCAAGGCAGTAGATACGCATCACCTTTTAGAACTTCTGTCTCATTTAACGTAATGCTTCTTGGCGAATTAGCATCTGCTTGAGTAACGGTCACTTTTTCAGCACCGTTCGCTAATTTAATCGTACCATAGATTTGACCATCTGCTGCTGTTGTAGTTTCCCAGTTTGTAATTTGGTAATGCTGTAAGAACTTAGTTGGGACATTAATGGCAAAAGTTTTTTGGCGATAGGTATTAAAATTGGTTTTACCCACCCAACCTTCATAGGCTTCAAATTCAGCTCCACCTAACAAAGGGTTGTCGGAAATAATCCAAGTGTCTTTTTGATGATTCCGAATAAAACGAACGATTGTACTGTTAAAGCCTTTCGTTGTTGTACCGCCGTAATCTTTTTCTGCAGACCAATGGTTCCAAACCGAGTCATACTCTAAAGCATTCGGAAATTCATTGGTTGTAAACCAACCGAGTGAATTAATTTCTTTACTTAGTTGACGACTTGCCCAACCTGATTCGCCTTGATTGCCCCAAACATCAACATAAATATAATCTAGATTCGGTGCTTTTTGTTTTAATTCTTTAAAGCGCTCATAGCGACGACCACTCAATGTATCGGGTCTTTGTTTAATAAAATAAGACGGATCTAACCAATCCCAGCCACGCTTCGTTGGATCAACTAATTCCTCATTAAATCCTTTTGCTTCTGGGTAAGACTCGGTGTCATTAATATGCACACCGAAAACGGCATTTAATTTATGTCCTTCATCAATTAATTGATTCAACGCTTGTTCCCCACCAGGTCGCTGACCAATAGCACCGTAATCTGGATGCGCAGAATCATGTCCTTCATTTTGATACCCTTTTAGTAAATTCATTTGTCCTAATCCATCTGTTAAATTGTAAATGCGTTTTGATTCGTCTAACGTCACTAAGAATGGGTTTGTCGCCTGACTAGCAAAGTTAAAAGGAATCCGTTGGTTGACTAATTCAGGGACTTTTTCCGCGCCCATTGGGTTATTCATAATTGAACGGAACCCAATTGCCGCATCTTGCCAATCCACCCGATTGTCGTCGTTGCTATCTTTTGAGAATTTAACTTTCACTTCTGGCGTTTCTCCAGTTGTGTAATCTTCCGGTGCATCAAATGGTCGATAGGTCCATGCCCCACTTGACAAGGTTGTTACAAAACCAGTCGCTGCTTCTTTTGTTTGTTTATGGATTCGATTGTTGTCACTACCATCGACAGAGCCGTCTCCATAGGCGTTCGTCCAAAAACTTGCAGCATAATTCGCTGTATTTAAGAAACCGTACATATATTTTTTCGTTTCTTCTTGGCTTGTTGTAGTTAAATCTTGGATAGTATCACCATTTTTATTTCCGTTATTTGCATTTGTCCCAGTATTCATCACAACGCCAGCAAAAGTCGCCCCTTCATCTGTACTATTGACAGAAATCAAGCCTTGATTTGGAATTGAAATTGTGTGTATTTTGGTTCCTTCTTCACGAATATCTGAGAGTTTCATAGCTAATTCTTGGCCTTCGGAAACAGTCAATGTCGTTGTGAAACGCAGGCCAATTTCTGGGACAGCTACGTTATAAACGGCTTGATTTGCTTCACTCTTCTGTTTTTCAGCAGTTGCTTTATATGCTTTGCCATCAATCATTACTTGGTCAATTTTCTCGTGTTGGCCATTAAAAATCACTTGATTACTCTGAGGGTCTTCGTAGCGAATAATTCGTGGAAATTGTGAATCAACCACGGCTGTTAAATCTGCGGAAGAGATTTTGTCGCCTTTTTCAGCTTCATTGTCTTTAGCAACAACAATGCTGGCTTTTGCTTTGATGTTTGTATTTTCCAAAGTACCGTCGACTTCAAAAGTTCCTGGTTCTTTATATGCATCAGGATCGATTTCATTCCAACGGACTGCTTCATTGGCTTCTTTACCAGTATTATAGGTCACTTTTACTTGTTTCGGTAATTTTGGTGCGACACCAATTTTTGTAAAAACTTTGACTGGCGCAATTTGTGTCACTTCTGGCACAATTTCTGGAATGCTATCTACGGGGCCATTTTTAAAATAGTCATAATTGACAATTTTTTTGTCGTACCACAAACGGACACCCACATGTCCGGCTTCTGTTGGAATTTTGTCTCCATTGGCCAAAACAGGTTCTCCTTCGTAAATCAACGTGGTGTTAAGCCAGATAGTAATTTTTTCACCAACATAACGTACTTTCAACAAATAATTCGTATCTTCATTTAACGTTGGCCCAGAAATTGAATCATTCCACGAATTAGGGCTTTCAACTAACCATTTGCCATTCGCGTTATAGCCTACAAAAACCCAGCTATCTTTGGTATTACCACGAATAATCACACCCGTCCGACCGCTTCCAGCAGTGTATTTAAACTTTGTTTCTACTTCACCATCAGCTAATTTAGGGGAATCTAAATTTAAAGATACGGCATTATTACCTGCTGCTGCATCTCGTGAAATCGCCAATGACTCTCCTGCTAATTCTCGATTTGTTTTACCAATCACATCTTGCCACTCACCAATTTTCCCTCCTGGAAAATCAGATTGCCACAATTTTTCTTCTGTTGCGGTAGGTTCCACCATTGATGAGCTTGTTTCAGTGCTGCTGTTTGTTGTTTCTTCTGCAGACGTACTTAATGGTACTAAAATCGTTGCGCTTGCCAATAGTGTCAATGTACTAAATCGTTTTATTTTTCCATGTTTCATCTGATAAATCAGCCCCCTAACATTTTTGAACACGCTTTCATTATTAACAATTAAAGGGGCGTTCCAAAAATAAATTCTTTTATTTTTGGAACGTCCATCTCTAAATCATTCTCTTAAAAACTTTGATTACTTACGACAACAAGTCAGAATTATTCATCCTCATCATCTACTGCAACATTTAGCAGCAATTCGTTGACTTTCACAATACTTTCTGCTGATTCTTTAACATAGTCACCTTCAATTGCTAATAAACTTGCATTTACATAGCTGATAACCATCGGTAAATTCATCCCAGTATATAAGTCAAACGAAGCACCTTGCATAATTTTTTTGGATAAAATATTACAAGGTGTTCCCCCTAATAGATCAGCAAAGACAACAAAATCTTCTAACGATTCCGTAATCGCTTCAAATTTTTCTAAAAAGTCAGCTTCACCTTCTTCTGGTAATAAAGCAACAGTGGAAATTGTTTCTTGCGGTCCCATAATCATCTCCGCACTTTTTTTCAATTCCTCGCAAAAACGGCCATGACTTACTAAAACTAAATGTTCACTCATCGATTTTCTCCTGTCTTACTTATTTTGAAATAACACCTAACGCAGACAATGCGACACAGACAATTAATACGATAAAAATGGCTTTAGTAGACGTCATATTCTTTTTACCTAGCATCCAATAAACACCACCGACAATTCCTGCAGGAAGTAGACGTGGTAAAATCATATCCAAGTTATTTTGCATGTTAAGTGTTACATCCCCAATACTTGGTGCCCATGATAGTTTGACATTAACCATCGTTGCCACTAAAGCGCCAACCATGAAGACCCCTAGTAAAGTTGCAGCATCTGTTAAGGCAGTTAAGCGGTGTTGCATAGTTGTTACCAAAGAAATTCCTTCGCGATACGCAAATTCCAATTGTTTCCAACGGAAGACCATCACGGCAATTTGAGCAACAATCCAGATAAAGATACCAGTTGGGTTGCCATTAATCGCCATGTTGGCAGCTAGCGCCCCAAAAATAGTTGGAATTAAAGCTGCGAAAATTGAATCCCCAATTGCTGCAAACGGTCCCATTAAACCAGTTTTCAAACCTGAAACTGTTTGTTTTCCAGCAATGCCTTCTTTTTCTTCAATGGCCAAATCGATCCCTGTAATAATTGTATTAAAGAAGTTTGAAGTATTGAAAAATTGCGTGTGTGTTTTCATCACTTCTTTTAATTCAGGCGTATCATCCCCATAAATTTTACGCAATTGTGGCAAAATCGTATACAAGTAACCTGATCCTTGCATTCTTTCGTAGTTCCAACCTAATTGGAAAGTAAACAAGCTTCTGCGATTAATTTGTTTAAAATCTTCTTTCGTCAATTTATAATTAGATTTCGTCATCTTCAATCTCTCCTTCGTCTGAATCATTCGCTGCATGTTCTTTTTTGGCTGCTGGTCCACTCGGAATCATTTGGCCATTTTTGTAGCTAATTGCGGCTAAAGCGAAACCAATTAAAGCGACTGCTAACATTGGTAGTGCGTTAAATACACCACTGAAGTCTTTCACAACGCTCGCAACAGATGTTCCTAAAAGTTGCATGTTTGTAAAGATTGTTCCTAGTAAAGCAGTTACAGTGAAACCAAGAATTAAATAAGGGAAATGTTTTTTCACTGGTAAGTAACGTAGTAAAATTGCAAAACCGACCGCTGGTAAGACCGCCCCAGCAACAGACAAGCCATCACCTAACCATTTCAAATCGCCATTTAGGACAGATACAACTTTTTGTACTAAACCACCACCAAAAGCAAGTGCTAAGAAGACTGGAATCATTCGAGAAAGAGACCAAGGTAAGGCACCCATTAAGAAGTTACGTTCAATTCCTTTGTAGTTCATATCTTCGACCATTTTATCAATTCGATGTGCAAAGTAGGTATTCGCAAAACGAGCCAAAATGTCTAATTGAATCATTAAACTAGCAACTGGTACTGCAATAGCAGCGATTGCTTGTTCAGGGTTCATTCCTAAAGACACAGAAAATGCTGTGGCAAGAATCGTGCCTGAGTTAGCATCAATTTTGGAGGCACCCCCGAAAGTCCCAACTCCTAATACAGTTAATTGCATACTTCCACCAATAATAAGTCCTGCTTTAATATCCCCCATCACTAATCCTGCAAAAAGACCTGCAAACACTGGCGCACTTAATGAAGAATAAATTTGTAATTCATCTAAAATTTGGTATCCTGCGTATAATGTTAATAATAAGATCTGCCACCATAAGATATTCATTTTTTGTTCCCTCCTATTTTGTTATCAAACTCATAAAGTCTTCCGCTTTGTCACTTGGCACCATTTGAGCAATCAGATGGACACCTTTAGCATTTAACTCTTTGAAAACCTCAATATCTTGATCGACCACATTGATTGACTTAGTAATCGACCGTGTTTCGTTTGTTTGAGACATGTTCCCAACATTGATTTCTTTAATCGGCACCCCAAGTTCTACTAGTTTTAATAAACGATCTGGTTTCCGTACCACAATTAATAAACGTTGTGAGTCGTATTTTCCTGCTAAAATATTTTGAGCAGCTTTTTCAACTGGTAACACGCTTAGTTTCACGCCAGCTGGTGTTGCTAATTTCAAGCCACTTTTTTCAATGGCATTCCCTGCAACCTCATCATCAACGACCATAATTCTGGAAATATTCAATTTTGTCGCCCATAAATTTGCCACTTGTCCATGAATCAAACGTCCATCAATTCTTACGCCAATAATACTCATTGTAATCCCTCTTTCATTTCTTTATATAGTGGTTCTTTTACTAACTGAATTTCTGGTTGGTACGTTCCTTCCGTTTCAAAAATGACGATCTCATTTTGCCCTTCTTTTAATAATCCTTTGGGAATATATAAGGAAAGCGTGGGACCAACATTCCAGAAACGACCAAGATTGGTTTGGTTAACAAAAACAATTCCTTTGCCAAATTTAGAAACATCAATAAATGTATCTTTCACTTCTGCTAACTCCACATGATACTGGTAAAAGCTTGGTTGATCAGGCTGCCATTCTCTTGAATAGTCTACCTGTTCACAGCTTGTCATAGGTAAACAATATTGTTGCCATTGCGTCATAAAATGTAAATCTGCCATGACACCCGTTCGAATCCCTTTTTTCTGAGTATCTGCAAATAGTTTATGCCCGTAATTGACACGACCCATATTTTCCATTAAAATATCGATTTGATTATTCTCTTGCGGCAGTGTAACGTAAATATCTTCGCCAATTTCCGTTTGATATTGCGTTGCTTGATGTACCTGATTGACAAATAATTGCAGACGATCACGACCGTCAATCACTCTTAGCTTTTCTTCTGCAGCATCTTTTTCAATGCTTGTTCGGTAAAGAAGATAGCCGGTATTTTGTCCTAATTGTTCCATGGTTTGCGGATAAACGCTGACCACTGGCTGACTAATCGTTTCTAAAGTCGCAAACAAACTCACTTTGTTTGTTAAAGGAATTGCTGTTTGCGCAAAAGAATCTTTTACTAGTGGTTCAGCTTGTGGTAACGCAGGGTACTCTTCGTGAAGCATTTTTTGTAACGCAAAATACTTTTCGGTTGGGTTCCCTTGTTCATCAAGTGGCGCATCATAATCATAGGAAGTGATTTGTGGTAAATCAATGGTTCCTCGTGCGGAGCAGCCATTCATAAACCCAAAATTGGTGCCGCCATGAAACATATATAAGTTGATACTGCCTAATGCTAATGCTTCTCTAACTGATTCAGCCAATTCTTGCGGATCTCGTTTAATAATTGGCTCTTTCCAACGATTAAACCAGCCATCCCAAAATTCCATACACATTAGCGGCCATTTTTTACCATGTTCTTCAAAAAAGGCTTGCATCATACCGAAATTTTCTTTGGCTTTTGAGCCAAAATTCCCAGTTACTAAAATATCATCTTCAATCATGCTGCCTGCCCGCAATGTTGCGCGCCATGGCCCGTCAGAAGTAAAAAATGGTGCTGTCACGCCGCGTGCAATCATCAAATCGCGAATCGCCCGTAAATACGCTTTTTCTTCGCCAAATGAACCATATTCGTTTTCGATTTGAATCATTAAAATATTGCCACCGTTAGCAAGTTGATGCGGAACAATTTTTTCCATTAAAACATCATAATATTCCGCAACATGCTTCAGATAGGTTGGATTATTCGAACGCATTCGTCCTGGTTCATTTAATAGCCAGGCTGGAAAACCGCCAAACTCCCATTCTGCACAAATATAAGGAGACGGCCGCACAATCGCATATAGTCCAAGTTCTTGTGCTAATTTTAAAAAGCGATCCAAATCTAATATTCCCTCAAAATGAAATGTTCCTTTTTGCGGTTCATGTAAATTCCATGGTACATATGTCTCAACTGTATTGAAGCCTAAAGCTTTCAAGTTATAAAGTGAATGATACCAATCTGAGGGATCTACACGAAAATAATGAATGGCGCCTGATAAAATTTTAAATGGTTGACCATTTAAAAGAAACTCCTCTTTAATTTCAAATCTGTCCACATTGCCACCCTTTCTAGTAAACGCTTTCAATTACTGGATAATTGCTAAATAAAGAAAGATCTTTATTTAGCAATTTCAACTACTTGGATGTTCATAAGATGTTTCTTCACGTTCTCTACGTCTACATGCCCAGTCATTCTTTCTTGGGCATTAGCTATTCCAGCCGCCATGCCCCATTTTAGCAGTTCGGCAGCTGGGGCATCCTTGGCTAGTCCATATGCAAGACCAGCAATGGTTGCATCTCCTGAACCAACAGGATTTTTAGCTTGAATCGTTGGAATTTTTACACGATAGAATTGATCGTGATGTTTGGCAATTGCACCATCTTTTCCTAAAGATACGACAATCCATTCAATTCCCGCAAACATTGGTTTTGTTAAAGCTGTTTGTACAGCTGCTAATGGATTTTCTGAAAAATCTTGCTCTAGCAATCCTTCTAGTTCCTCTAAATTAGGTTTAATTAAATACGGTTTCCATGGTCCTTGAAGAACTTGCCTTAAACTATCACCAGAAGTATCTAGTAGCACTTTAACCTCTTGTGCTTGAGCTTTTTGAACTAATTCTTGATAAAAATTTGTTGGTAATCCTTTCGCTAAACTGCCAGAAATTGTGACAATTTCTGCTTGCTTAATTAATTGATCGAAATTTTCAAGGAAGTTACTGATTTCTTCTGGGGAAACAGTTGGTCCAGCTTCTAAAATTTCAGTTTGATTCCCCTCGTGCAAAATCGCAATCGAATCACGTGTTTCTTCTTTGATTGACGTAAATGCTTGGGGGATGTTTGCTTTCTTTAACTCATTTGCAATAAACGCCCCATGAAAACCACCAAGAACGCCGGTAGCGATAACATCTCCACCTAAATCATGAATAACGCGAGTGACATTTAGTCCTTTGCCACCAGGGGTTTTGGTCACCTGACTGGTCCGATTAACGGTATCAAGCTTTAGATAATCTAATAGGTAGGAGATGTCAATTGACGGATTCATTGTTACTGTTACTATCACAGCTATGCCTCCCAATTACCCTTCGTTTACTTGAACTTTCGCATGCCAAGAGCTGGCGGTTGCTGCGATGACTTCATTTAAACTTTCAATGTTTTCTCGGCCTTCTGTTTTTAACCAATCACAAGCCGCAGTTTCTCCTGCTTCAACGAAAGGTTTCACGCCATTTTTCCACGTAGCTCGGCCACATAAAACACCATTAAATGTAGAACCAGCTTCTTTAGCGAAACGTAGTGTTTCTTGGAATAGCTCTGTTGAGACACCGGCACTTAAAAAGATAAATGGTAAATCAGTGGCTTGACTTTGTTCTAAGAAATAATTCGCCGCTTCCTCTTTTGTATACGCTGTTTCAGCCGGCGCAAAACCTTCTACAAAATTCATATTAACTGGAACTTCCACTTTCAATACATCTACTTTATATTGGGGTTTAGAAAATTCTTTCATCATTTCATTCACTTTATGCGGTTTAACTTTTGCATATTCTAAAGAAGTCGCATCTGCTATTTGTGCATCATAAGAAACTAATTCTAAGTAAAATGGTAGGTCTTCTTCTGCACATTCACTTCCTAAGCGTTCAATGAATACATGTTTTTGATGATTGATTTCTGGATCCTCATCCACATCATAGTATAGTAAAAATTTAATCGCATCTGCGCCTTCTTCTTTCAAGCGTAAAACAGACCAATCTGCTAGTAAATCAGGCAATCGTCCCGGAGTTGTTGCATCATAGCCCGTTTTTTCATAAGCGAGTAACAATCCAGCCTCGGTATCGCGTGCTTTTGCAGCAGGCAATCCATATTCAGGATCCAATAAAATGGCGGACGCATAAGGTGTCAATTCTTTCGAGACTAATTCTTTAAACGTTTCAATTTGTGCATCAGTTGGCTCTACATCTAGCGCTTTGATCATTTTTTTCAAGGCACCTCGTTGATCAATGGCTAATGCGCTAATGATTCCTTCTTGGGTTGACAAACGATCCATTGCCGCTTTTTTTCCAGCTGTTAACGTAAGCATAGTTCCTCCTCCAAATGTTGTATTATTTATAGTCATAAATCGTTACTCCTTTAACCACACGATTCACTGTACCTGTCGGTGAAGGGGTATCCGGTTTATTTCCAACTTTAATAGATGTTAAAAGTGCGACTGTTTGGGCTACCATGATATCTGCTAATGCTAAATAGCCATCAGGTAATAGAGCAGTTTCTGCGAAATATTCAATAGTTGAACCTGAGAAATTACGTTTGCCAGGTTGAGCAATCGCAAAAACACCCGCCGCAATTTCGTCACCGTGAACTTCTTCTAAGATATCCAAGTCATAATCTCTTGTGTATGGTGTATTATTAACAAAACCAAACATTATTGTTTTTTCATTAATAAATGATTTTGGTCCATGACGGAAGCCCATAGAAGAGTCAAAAATTGTGGCAACTTTGCCGGCTGTTAGTTCTAAAATTTTCAATTGCGCTTCTCTTGTCAAACCAGCTAAACTTCCAGAACCAACATAAACAATTCGTTCAAAATCAAGGTTAACAATTTCATTTAATTCTTCTTCACGGGATAGCACTTCTTCACCTAATTTAATTAGAGCGGTTACATAATCTTGTTTTTGCTCAAAGGCTGTTTGATCAAAGAGTAGTAATGTACCCAAGGTCATGCAAGAAAAGCTACCAGTCATCGCAAAACCACCATCATTGGAACGTGTTGGCATTAAGAATAAAAAGCTGTTTTCTTCTTTTTGGCTTATTTGTGCCAGTTGTCCTTCTTCAGCACAAGTAATCGCTAAATGATGAATTGTTTCAACCACTTGATTAGCTACTTCAACTGCCGCTAAACTTTCAGGACTATTTCCACTTCTTGCAAACGAAACTAACAATGTTGGTTCGTCTTTAATCAGATAATCTTCTGGTTTGGCCACAATATCCGTTGTCCCAATACTTTCGAATGAAAAGGCTTGTGTGTCACCGTGTGCTCGGAGATAAGGTACAACCGTATCACCGACATATTGCGAAGTCCCTGCTCCTGTAAAAATTACTCTTGTGCGTTTTCCTTGCGCTTTGGCTTGGACTTCTTTTAAAAAGTTTTCCAAAGCTGTTTGATTTTCATGATAAAGTGTCACGGTTTCTTGCCAAAGCTCAGGTTGCTGACGAATTTCACGTGTCGTGATTTCCGCTCCTAGTTGTTCTAGTTCTTCTTTTTCTGCTGTAAACATACTTAACTCTCCTAACTATTCCGAATATGGCGTATCTGATAATGAAATTGATCTGCTCGCGCCACACTCAACGTAAATTCAATAATTTCATTTTTCATGTTATATGTCTGGCGTGCTAAATGAAGGACTGGCGCCCCTTCTGGAATCATCAATAATTTGGCATCTTCTTTTGAAGCAATGCTAGCGTATAATTCTTCATCAGCTAAACGAACGGTTTGCTTAAAATCTTCCGAAAATAGATCATATAATGGTTTGCTACGTAGTAATTGATCCGTGAGTGATAAGAAAAATTTCACAGGCAAGTATGTGTCTTCAACCATTAATGGCTCGTTATCAGCAATCCGCAACCGACTTAATTTAAAAACTGCCTCTCCTAACGAAAGATTCAAATGCTGACAAATAAATTTATCCGCTTCCAATTTTTCGAAGGATAATATGCGGGTATGTGGTTTTCGACCCAGCCCTTTCATTTGTTCTGTAAAACTATATGCGCCAGCTAAATCAGCGGCCTCTTTTTTTATATCTGAAACAAATGTTCCTTTGCCATGACGACGATAGATGGAACCTCTATTTTCTAGTTCTTGTAGCGCTAACCGGACCGTCGTCCGACTCACTCCATATTGTGCAGTCAATTCACGTTCAGAGGGCAACTTGTCATGAGGAATCATGCATGTTTCGATTCGTTCCTGCAGCAAATCAACAAGTTGATGATACAAAGCTTTGTTTTTAAAGGCATTTTCCATAACTTTCTCCTTTACCCTAACTGGTTATAACCACAAACCAATAGTACGGTGGTTTTTTTTATTTTGTCAATAAAAAGTATTAATAAATATCTTCATACCGCTATAACCTTGAAATGATAACGTTTACATTTTTTTATTTTTCTTTATTGTAATATTTTTTTCCTAAAGAAATCATTTTTTTATAAAAAACCACCTTTAAATATGATACCAGTTGATGGCTTTATTTTAAATAGACAAAAAAGAGTATGAGACAAAAATCACTTTAGATTTTTGTCTCATACTCAAAATCTGAAAAACAGTTCGATCCCGACTTCTTCGTTTCTATTGTTTGGTTTTGGCAACAACTAACAAGTAACTGATTTTACGAAATCCATGAAAATATTCATTATTGAGCATATTCAATCCTTCTGCTAATTTTCGTATAAGATAAATATTGATTGAATGTGTTGACACAACGAAAGGCCGTCCTATTCGCATATTGATCATAATAACGCTTGGTATACCACTGAAATTCTTTCGTCCAAGGTTTGACATGACCAGTAAAGTGGATAATGGATGGTGCTCTTCTCGTTTCTTCATATTGTTTTTCTCCATAAATAGTTGGATGTTTTTTCGCTTTTGACAGAATATAACCTTGGGCGTTCCACTTAGGATGCAACAGGGTCCAACGGTCGTGTAAAACCGCATTCAATGCATCTTGATCATGGAAACGTAATTTATCTGGATTTTCTTCAATAAATCTTAAGACTTTAGTGGTTACATCTAAATTCAACCATTTTTTAACATCGATTAGCAACAAGCCTGAGTTAAAATAACACATAGATTCTGCAGGAATCGCCATTTTTTCCAAACGTTGATGGAACCCTGCATCTTCCACAGCGGCGATGATATTTTCACCTAAATCAACTGTCCATAATTTTGCGACATCGTCTAAGGCAATCATGTCACAATCCATATACAACAGCCGTTCGATCTGGCTTCCTCTAAACAGCTCTGGAATAGCAATCCTGTAGTAAGCTGTTTTGGGAATTCGTTCACTGGTTACAACATTTTTGAAAAAATGGGGGTTGATTTTTAAAAATGTTAACTCTGCATTGATTTGGGTATGTTTAATCGTAAAATACAGTAGTTGCTTGCTTTCAAAATTGATATTGTCATCAATCACATAAAAATGAACAGCTGCCGCTGAAGGACTATTTTCTAAAATTGAAACAAACATAGCAGCAAGATGCGGCACAAAGTTGGTATTGCAACAGGAGACAATCGCTAATTCTTTTCTATTTTCCATTTCTTGCACCTACTTTCTTTAACTTGTTTAGATAAAGAGCTGTATAAGGATGATTTTCTAACGTATTCCAGGGTTTATCGTGTCCAGTAAAATGAATAATCGCTGGCTCTTGATTTCCCGCTGTATATAATTTTTGATAGGCTTCATTAGGCGCTTCATGACGATTAAAAACTAAAGACGTCTGCATATTCCATCTTGGTTCTAGAGCTAGCCAATCTTCATAAAGAACAGCGTTTAAAGCATCTTGATCATGATAAACTATGCGGTCCCCATTTTCTTCTAGATACTGAATTGTTTTTCGGGTGATTGCTTTCTCGTTCCATCGGTCAATATCAATAATCATAACTCCTGAATTAAAATAATAATCGGAGGAATGGATGCCCAAACGTTTCAAGGCATATGCTTGACCAGGATCAATAACCGCGCCAATCGTTTGGTTCACTAATGGCGTATCATACAACTGGACAATATCATCTAAAACAAGCGTATCTGCATCTAAATAAAGAACCTTTTTATAGCTATATTTTTGTAAAAGTGACGGTAAAGAAATGCGTAAGTAAGCGGTCGTTGTAATATGATCACTCACTAAAAAATTTTGATAAACTTCTTTGTCTGCTGTTAGAAATTCAACAGTCGCATTTTGTGAGTTACTACTAACCGTTTCTTGGAGTGCTTTTTTGCTAGATAGCGACAGCCCATCATCAATCACATAAAAATGAACAGATCTCTCCGCATGACAATTTTCTAAAACAGTTGTCATCATTACATTCAAATAAGGAGCATAATTTTCGTCTGAAGCTGTCACAATTGGCACAATCTTCTGATTTTTTCTCATCAAAACCACTCTCCTCTTTTATTTTTATAGCTAAGTTCCTATTCAGAATAGGCCCTGATAAACTTATCTGCAAATCATATGCTCATTATTTTATAATATAATTATAATAAAAATATATTTTATGGCTATAAAATAATTTTGTTTTCCGTTAACAACTATTAAAAAAACAACATTTCTCTTACTTTATCCTCAAAAATACTATTTATTTAATACTTGTTTTACTAATTTTTTTATCTAAAAATTCGCCTGTTGTATTTTCTGTTGATGGTAATTTTAAAATGTACAGCGAAACTTAATATAAATTCTAAACTGACTTCTTACTCAATAAAAGAGCGAAAAAGCCTGGGACAAAAATCACTTTGGATTTTTGTTCCAGGCTCAAAACCTGATAAATGGTGGAAACAGAACCAATTGCTTCGAAAATAAACGACTCTGTTCTGACCTCTTTCACTTCATATATGATTCTCTTTCCCTTCCAAAAGTTATCCTTCTTAAATGATCTATGGCGTAGTCGGATAATTTTGGACTGTCGTTTGATTGCCATTTTGACTAAACAAGCTGGTTGATTGTGCATTTTTTTGTTTTTCTACTTCTAAGACTTTGTTTTTTTCAAAAGCCACATCATAGTTGTAGTCCTTTGGTTGCACTTCTTGGAATCCTTGTGGTTTATAAAAACGTAAAAGGTTTTCCTGATTTAATTTGTCAGATAAACTTAACGATTTTTTCACCCAATCGTTATCTTTCGTGACTTCTGCTTTTAAATCTGCTGGAACTTGGTCTAATTTTTTCCCTTGATTATTGTAGATTTCCCCACCTAGATAAGAAAATCGAGGCGTTACAAAATCGCCATTTCTAAAAGGAACCACTTGTTTATATTGAGGAGATAAAAGGTCCGTGCCAAAATGGATATAATTTTTATCATCGACACCTAAAAGATGGTACAGTGTCGGTAAAACGTCAATTTCCCCACCATATTCGTGCATGATTTTCCCTTGCGTATAGCCTGGCATGTAAAACATCAAAGGTACTCTTTGCAATTGCGCATTGTCATAGTTTGTCCACGTTTTTGGATCGCGGTTGAAAGCTTTACATAAGTCCTTGTTGTTCGCATCTGAAATACCGAAGTGGTCACCATAAATAACAAAAATAGAATGATTGTATAAACTTGTTGTTTGCAAGTAATGGAAAAATTGTTCTAGCGATTGATCCAAATAGTGCGCTGTTCGAACATAATCATCCACAATCGAATTGCCTGTGTTCAATTTAGGAAACGGGAAGTTTTGGTCATCCGTATAATAAGGGGTATGATTGGTCACAGTTAAAAACTTCGCATAGAATGGCTGCTGTAAATGTTCAAGCTCACTAGCTGATTCACGCAACAATTGTTTATCTAAAATACCGTAACCTAGCATTTTGTCATCTTTTGAAAAATATGACCGATCAAAAAAGTATTGATATCCTAAGTTTTTATACACATGGTCTCGATTCCAAAAACTCCCCACATTTCCATGGAAAACAGCGGTTGTATAGCCTTTTTGTCCTAAAACTGCGGGAGCCGCTTCGAAAGTATTGTCTGATCCTAATTGTGTAAAAAGAGAGCCTTGCGGTAACCCGAATGTTCCTGTTTCCAACATGTTCTCCGCATCACTCGTTTTTCCTTGCCCTACTTCATGAAAGAAATTATCAAAACTGATTGTCGCTTTGTTTTGATAAAGCTGATTTAAAAACGGTGTAACCTCTTGGCCTTGGACTTTCATATTAATCAAAAATTGTTGAAAACTTTCTAAATGAATCACAAATACATTTTTTCCTTTGGCAATCCCGGCATACTGTGGATTAAGCGGTAAATTGTTTTGCTTGGTAAATTTCATGATTTCAGGTAATTCGTTTGAACTAGCTTCTGCTCTTACCTCATTTGACATGGCTGTTTTGACACCATCGATGGCTGTGAATGCATCCAAGCCAAGATATTTTACAATATAATTACGGTCAAAAATTCTTTGAAGCAATTGAGGACGATCGGTTTCGCTTAAAAATAAGTTAACCGAAAAGAGCAAGACACTTAAACAACTAATTGAGATCGCCAATCTTCTGTTGATAGGTTTGGTCACAAAGACTTGATGATTCCGTCGCTGTTTAAAAGAGTAAAATACCAAAACGAGCAGCACTAAAGTATCTAGCCAATAAAAGACATCGTGGACCCTCATTAAGGCAAGTAAATCACCAGAAATTCCTTCTGAAACTTTTGAAAAGCCAAAAACAGATTGGATGGTAATAAAGTCAGTGAATTCACGATAAAAAATAATATTCAAATATAAAATTAATGTATTTAAAACATTTAAAAGAGTTAAGCTAAGCATAAATGTTTTATGCTTTTTAAAATACAAACTAAAGCCAAATAATAACAGCGTAGTAGCAACTGGATTGAACCATAAAATTTCTCGTTGGAGACTGCCCTTAACGCCCAATGAGAAATCTAGGTAATACGCCAGAATCGTTTTTGCCCAAAAGAGTAAAACAAAAAATAAAAAGAGTCCTAATCGGTTATTTATTTTTTTCATCTAAGTTTGTCTTCCTTTCCCTTCAAAAAAATCTTGATTTGTTAAAAATAAAACCTAACTCTGCGCAATGACTTTTTCGCTAGCGGAGAATTGGATAAATAACTTAAAAAGATAATCGCAATGGCGCAACATCCAAATAAAAGCCATACGTTTGTAAAAGGTGTTCGAGTAAGCGAACTAGTAATAGGCTTTGTAATTAAAAGACTTGGTAGCGCCACCCCTAAAGAATTGCCAATTTGCTTACATGTCACCGCAATGGCTGCTGCCGTTCCTGACTGAGAAAGTGGCATTCCTTCAATCGCTGTAATGGTAATCGGTGAATTTAACATCCCAAACCCAATGCCTAAAAAGATATAAATAACAAATAAAATAATCATAGGCGTTGTTTTAGTTACAAATAATTGTAAAAAGCTAACGGCCAACATTGAAATACCACAAAGCATAATAGGACGTTTCGTCCCTATTCTCCCTACCATTTCGCCGGCTCTCGGTGCAACAAGAAAACTAACAAAAGCCAAAGGAATGGTTGATAAGCCAGCTTCCAACGGGCTGAAGCCTCTCATTTCTTGCAAATATAGCGTGTTTAAAAATAAATAGCCGTTATATATGATAAAGCCAAAAATAGCTAAAAAAGAAGCCGATGTAAATGGAATAGATAAAAAGAAACGCGGGTTGATTAACGGATTGTCAATGTTATATTCATAAATAAAGAAAATGACAATGGCTAAACAGCCGATTATCCCAGTACTTAAAATATCTGGCGCGAAAAGCCCTTTTCTAGGTAGTCCGATAATGGAATAGATAGAACTAAATAGAAAAAGAATCATCAATGCTTGACCAACAAAATCATTTTTCGCCGTTTTCTCTACTTTTGACTCAGGTACAAACTTTTGTGTAAGGATGATTGCCGCAGCAATGATCGGTACATTTACAAAAAAGACATACCGCCAGCTAAAATAAGAAACAATCAGTCCGCCAATAATTGGGCCCATGCCTAAGGAAATCCCTGTAACAGAGCCCCACAAGCCAATTGCTTTCGCTCGTTCTAACTTTTCGGTAAATACCTGTGTAATAATAGACATTGCTACCGGATTTAACATAGAACCACCAATCCCTTGCAACATGCGAAACGCAATCAATTGCCCTGGGGTTTGCGAAATCCCACATAGGAAAGACGCTAAACCAAAACAGGCTAAGCCCAATTGAAGGACTCGTTTACGGCCAATTCGGTCTGCTGTAGACCTAGATAACAATAATAAGGATGCTACCATTAAAGTGTAGCCATCTGTTACCCACTGTAATGTAGACAGATTCGTGTGAAAATCACTTTGAATGGATGGTAACGCCACATTGACAACCGTAACATCCATGGTCACTACAAACAAACTCATGCAACAAGTATACAAAATAACTTTTTTTCTATCGATCATAAAAACAGTCCTTTCTAGCAACTACATAAAACAGGAAAAGCAACAATGACACTTAAACTTCTAACGACACAGTTATCGCAAGTACTCACGTATCAACAGTTCTTTATATTCCTTGCCATTTAGTTATTTTATACTTAAAAAAATAAATCTTTAGATAGCCAAACTATACACCAGAACCCCTTTAAATTGAACCGTAATAGATACGATTTATCGATTCTTAAGTTATTAAATAATTGAACATTCCGTTCAGAAATATCGAACAGCCCCATAATTGAGCATCTCTTTTAAACAATGAACAACAAAAATAGCCTTATCCGCAGCAGAAGTAAATCTAAGCGAATAAAGCTATTTTTGGTAACTATTCCAAAGTAATTTTAATGGCTAAGTCTCTAGCAACTTTTGTAAAGTTGCCTTGATTTGACCAGGTTGGACAAAAACCGAACTGGAAACATTTCGGTATAAATAAAATTTTTGTTTTCGTTCAATCGGTAAAAAGAAGAGTTTAGAATCAATTTCCTGCAGTTGTTCTTTCCGAAGAGAGATCACCGCATAAACTCCTTTACTTTTTTCAATGAGACGAGTAAGCATCAACGTATCGTAGCAACAAACAAGCGGACTTGTTAATTGCAACATTTCTAGCACACTCTTGGTAGCTTCTAAATGATCTAAGTGATGAGGCAAAAATAGAAATGGATAGTTGGTCAAACAGCTGAAGCCTTCTTCCTCAATTTCTTGTTTAATTTCTCTTGAAACACAAAGATACATTTTTAGTTCAATTAATTGTTCTTTCTTTAAAACTGGACTATTCACATCTGCAGAAGTAATCACAAAATCCAACTCATGATTCTCCAATTTATTCAATAACTCAAACGATGAACCATGGTAACATTCCCAAAAACGATTCAGTTGGTCCTCATTTTCTGTCACTTTATACATCAAGGACGTATTTCCAAAACCTAAACGCATCACTGGATTCTCAATCATTTCATGCAAATTAAGTTTCATTTTCTTGGCCTCGTTTAAAATGATATATACAGATTGGACGATTTTATCACCATAGGAATTTAACGTCAAAGAATTCCCGTTACGGTCAAAAAGTAAATGGCCCAATTCACTTTCCAAATCTTTTAATGACGCACTTAAGGTTGATTTACTAACATGGAGTTCAGAGGCTGCTTTGGAAATACTATTATATTTTGCAATGGTATAAAAATATTCTAATTTTTCAATAGTCATCTTTTGTCATCCCTTTTATTCAAATTCATTTGCCCACGCAACCTGTTCAAAACACGCCTCACTCTTTATCAATAGCGTAGTTATTTTTGCTCTAATAAGCTATGTCCATCTTGTTATTTTTCTATAACTAATAGCAGATGGATATGAAAGTACCTTTGGTAAAACTTTTTCTCGGAAATAGCATGAACATTCGCAACAAATTCAGCTTATTAAAAAAGGCGTCTAGCTTTTTCTATTTTACGCAAATTTACTTAAGAAATTCCATTTCAATTCTTCTCTAAAAAAGGTAAGATGGACACAACAAATGTTTCAGTTTCCATGCCCATTTACTTTAAGGTTCAGCGTTATCTACTAAGTATGAAGAATGTCAAAGAAAGGTTAGGTACTCCCAATGAAAATCAACTATTTAGGTACGGGTGCAGCAGAACGGATTCCAGGAATTTTTTGTAATTGTAAATTATGTAAGTACGCTCGAGAGAAAAAAGGACGAGAAATTCGTACACAAACTCAATTAATTATTGATGATGTCCTGCTGATTGATTTTCCAGGAGATTCTTATTTACACTTGTTGCAGTATGACTTGTGTTTTGCAGACTTTAACTCTTTACTAATCTCTCATTGGCATTCCGATCATTTTTACGGCGAGGATTTGGCTTATCGAATGTCTGGTTATGCATTAGATATTCCCAATCGTTTAACTGTTTACGGAAATGAAGCAGTTAAGACGTTTTATCAGCGCGCCTTTGATTTAGAAGGTCGTCAAGACGATACCCGATTACATTATCAGGTTATTCAGCCCTACAAATGTTTTACTATTGCGAACTATACGATTTATCCCCTTCCTGCACAACATGGAAATTTCAGTGAAGATTGTTTTATTTTCGTTATTGACGATGGTAAAGATGCTTTTTTATCCACCCATGATACAGGTTACTTTACGTCAGAAATGTTTGAATATCTTGAAAAGAGCCACTTACTTCTTAGTATTGTTTCTTTAGATTGTACTAGTCAAACAAACGAAACTGGCAATAGTCATATGAATTGGGAAGAAAATTTAAAATTAATTGCAGAATTAAAAGAAAGAAAACTCGTTACAGATAAAACGATTTACGTTGCCAACCATTTTTCTCACAATGGCGGCTTGTCTTATGCGGAGATGGCGGCTTTATCTCAAAAGCATGAAATCATTACGAGTTATGATGGTTTAGAAATACTAACTTAATCGGATTATTTGCCTTCTTTTCAGCACTATTATATGCTTTTAACCGATAATTACAAGGTACTTTTATCGTAACTTACACTATCTTAAAAAACAAAAATACTCGAGATTTCCCGTGATTCTGGAAATTCCGAGTATTTTTATGGTTCTTTACGCTGCTGGCACAGCGGATAAACGTTTATTTTCTTCTTCATTCACTCGATTGACAATAAAGTTATAATTCACTTCATTTAGTCTTTGACCATGGTTTCCTGTTTGCTTAATGCCGCCATTGGAATGAACACCAACTACTTCAAACTGAGCATTATAGATTGGTGAACCAGATTGACCACCTGTTGTATCGATATCATAAAATAGTAATGGATTTTCTAAGTCTGTAAAGTTAGATGTAAACAAATCATTTTCATGAGACCATTGTGTGTGGTTTTTCTCACCTGGATAGCCTGATATTGTTACATGGGTATCTGAAGATTCAAACTTTTTCAAAACAAATGGCGTTAAAATTTCTCCCAACTCTGGGCCATCTGGACGATCGTTTTGTTTGCCGACAGTCACTACCGCAATATCCGCATTCGGGGAAAAAGCTACATCAATCACTTTGAATTTGCCAAATGGTGTCGCACTGCCATCTCGACCTGGATAAAACCAAGCATCATCTTTAGCATTCGGATTTAATACTTTGGCATTCTTAAAACTTTCAGCCACATGATTATTGGTGACAATTGTATTGGTTCCAACAACAAAGCCTGTTCCTAAAGAAATATAGCCTGGTTTACTGGCAGGGGAAATGATTCTTCCGATTGACGCAAAAGGCGCTTCGGTTGTATCTGCCACTTCTTGTCTTCTGTCTTCAGGGTCCAGTAACGATCTTTTTTGTCGTGAATGACTTTCGGCAGGAACGATATACTCTTCTGCATTTGCAGACAAGCTAAAACCGGCGATCAAAGTTACTAAAATCAGAAACAAAAAACCAGCACTAATTTTTCGTATGGAGAACTTTTTCATAAGATTATGCCACTCCTTATCCATTTTTATTTAATTGGGGAATTTTTTTCATTCATTGACCAGAACAGATTCACTTGGTTGATTTACTTGAATATCCTCTTTAGCTCCGATTCCGGCAGAGTTAAAGGCTGCTGACACCACTGAAGCTGCTTCATCGCCATATTGAACTTTTGCAGCAGCAAGCATCGCATCACGAGCATCACTGAATTGTGCTTTAGGTGTTAAGTAATTTACTAACGAGCTGTAGAAAATAGTCTGTGCTTTTTCAATGCCTAAGTTCTGGATAATGGTGTAACCAATCCGATTAATAATTCCACTATTATAATGAACACCGCCTTGATCATAATAAGGCGTTCCTTTATACCGTGCTCGATCGTCGTATTGAGCCATGGTTTCTGGTTGTCCGTGTTTACTTGGGGTTTGTAAATTTCGAATACCTGTTTTTCGGTCAACACTCTGAGTATCCGCACCAATTTCTGGATTAGATGCACCCGAAATAATATAACCCATCAAATCAGAATAAGATTCATTCAAGGCACCTGATTGTCCTAAATATTCTAAACCGGCAGTATGTTCCGTCACACCATGTGTCATTTCATGACCAACTACATCTAAAGAGGAAGCATACGTTTTTCCTGTTGGTGTACTTGTTTCACCATAACGCATTGCTTTTCCATCCCAAAAAGCATTGTCATAAGCATCTGGATGTTGTTCATCAACAACTGACAAGATGGGCATCCCTCGATCATCAATACTGTGTCGTTGGAAATGATCTTCATAATATGTTTTCACAAATTTTCCATGCGTATAGGCGTCAACAGCATTCTGATTTAATGCTGCTAGTGATGGTGCTTGAATAATAGAATAATTATTTTTGCCATCAACTACTGCATGGTAAACCCCTGTGTTATCCGTTCCGTGTAAAGCAATTCCCGTATTGCTTTTTTCAACTGGTACATTAAACGCTACTTGAAAAGAGTTTTTTAACGTTACTTCGCTACCGACATGTTCCGTTAAATCTTGTTTTTCCATAATTGTTCCATCTGTAGCGTTCACTTTATAAACCAATGATACGGGGTCACCAGTTGGTGAAGAAGTTACTCTGACTTTATAAAATAATTGCCCTTCATTATTTACACGTTTGTCAATAGCTAAAAAGACAAGATCTTTATTTTCCGGATTATCAGAAGCAATAATTTTTTTAACTCCTTCTTCACCGATTGCATCAACCGATTGAATTTTCACTACTTGATCAACTGGATTTCCTGTAACACTTGTTACTGCACCATTTTTATCTAAATGAATAATCACATTATCCGAATCAACAGTAACGCCTTCCGTTTGCTTTTCTAACTTAAGATGCTTCATCCCCCACGCATCTTCTTTTCGATCTACAACCGTATATTGTTCAGCAGCTGCCTCAGAAATTGCCTCCTTTTCCAACTTCGATAAAACTGTTGAAACTTCACTTTCTGAATAAACTTGTTCTTCTGCTGCTACAAAAAGTGAAGAAAATAGACATGAACTTCCAACAAAGATGCCTGTACCTAAAATGTATAAAATTTTATTTCCCTTCATCAAACAATTAACTCCTTCCCCAGTTTCCTTTTATTTCTTTTCCCAACAAAAGTATTGCTTTATCCTCCCTAATTTTTCCCGTTAAACGACCGCCCCTTTTCCTGCGTAAATATTTGTTGCTATTTTCATTATAGACAACTACCTAACCGGCACTATCTAAATTCCTTAATCAGCCGACTTTTTTCCCTGTATTGCCCCTCATAACTCAATACCATAGCAAAAAAGTTGTTAACAAATTCATTCGTTAACAACTTTTTTACTATTATGATTTTTTTCAATAATTAAATGTTGAGTAACCGATCCTTCATTGAAGGACGTTTGCAAATCAAATTGATCTGAAAAATCAACAATTTCTTTTACATATAACAATCCCCAACCGTGCTCTTCTGGGTTACTTTTAGAACTAAATTTGGTTTTCTTCATAACCCTAAAATCAAATTCGGCTTGGACACTATTTGTTATCACAAACTCTTGTGTTTCATTTTTATTGAAAATTGAGATAGCGAACATTTTCAATTCTGATTTTGTACTGTTTTCAATCGCGTTATCTAATAGAATAGCTAACAAACGAATCACAACCACTAAGTCGATTGATGTATCAAGAATAAATACTTCTGGCACATCAACAATCACTTTTAGTTTTGCTTGCTTTGCGGTATTAATTTTCATACTTATGAGTGCCTTAAGTTCCATATTTTTCAAACGATTTAACTTCATAAGTTCAAATTCTTCATTATCAATAATTTTTTGGGTTGGTGCAATCGTTTCTTCATAAATTCTTTTGATTTCCAGAATATCTTCGTATGAAATAGCAATTTGTAAACTATACAATAAATTTTTATAATCATGACGAAACATCGCTAGCTCTTCATTAATGGATTCTATTTTTTCAGTATAAATCGTTAAATTATTCAATAATTGAGTGTTGATACGTTGTTCTTCCAAATAAGCTTCAATGACTAAGCCAATCAGAATTAAAAATAAACCTACACTTATTAATAACTCCAATTTAGAACTATTTACCGTGACAAATCCTCGCATAAAGTCAGGTGAAATCTCTGGCGAAATCAAAAACACAAAAAGTAACAACAGAATCAACAATAAAAGTAAACAACCAAAAAAAATTCGGCTATTTTCTAACACACGATTTAATCTTAAAAAAACACTATTGGGAATTTTTAAAGCAATCCAGATATTTATAAGCAACAGAAGAACATTTGAGGCAATCCATAATAATTTATTTTGATAAATCTGTTGAAAAAAAACACTTAAAATCGTTTGCTCCGTGTAATTGATAAACGAAACCATAAGCAATGTAAAAACGGATAAAAATATCGCTTTAAAAATTGAGAACCTCTTTTTGTGAATGAGTAAAAATCCTGTAAAAATAACGACTGTCAGCGCATAAATCAACCAAGAGTAGCCCAACATTAATGCCGCAAACGAACAAAGATTAATGACAATAAGCAATGAAAGTAACGGTATTTTACATTCAATCTTGATCAATGTTACTCGTAAAAAGACAAAAACGATAAAGCTAGATACAAGCAAAACGTTAGTAGCTAATAACGACAAAATCATTTTTCAATATTCTTTTTAGGTTTTTCAGTTTGTCCCATCCATTGTCCAAATATATTGGGCGAATTTTGATTTAATCTAGGCTTAGTTCCCACACCATCACTGACTTTTGCAACTCTTTTTTCAATAACATTTTTAATTATTTTTTTACCAAATTTCATAAAAACACTTCCTTCAATTAAATTTTTTGTTACAGGGAGTATCATCAGACCTTGGATGACGAGACCGTAGAGTATTACTGAAGCAATCTTTTCTTTGACAAACAGACTACATAAAATAAGTAAACACACCCTTATAAGGCTTTGCTTTTTGAGCACGTTTAAATCAGATGGCTGAACAGGTTCAATTGCTGTTCCTTGTGGCGCATACCAATAAAATAATACGACTAAGAGGCAAATCAATAGAATTTTATAAATAAACGGTAAGCTCACAGAAGAATTTTTCAATACAAATGGTATGGCGACATAGATAACAATGCTTTCTAGACGACAGAGCCATTTAGTTTTTGCATGCCAGCCACCTGCGACAGGCCGTAAAAAAATCAGTACGACGTATACAATAAAGGTTTCGCTTAATGTCCCAAATAAAACTGATAAAATCAGAATCATCAGAAAATTAAATAAGCCAGAAAAATAAACGGTTAGATAATACTTTGTCCATTGTGTTTTTCCTGATTGATCTTCCTGATCCATATCCATAATATTTTTTAGAATCCAATCGATTAGCATATCGCCCTCCTCTTCAAGTATTGCACTAAATTATAACGAATATAGCGACTAATAGATAGATAATTCCTTAATTAGTCATTATCCCTCCCTAAGTAAGAAATAGCGCCTTGACCTGAGTATAATATCTTCTTGAGACTGGTACTTCCGTTCCGTCTCTCATAGTTAAAAGATGCGTTTTATAATTTAATTTTGACGCATATTTTTTATTGATGATGATTGATTGATGGACTCTAATCAAATCTGGATGCAGTTGTTCAATTTTTGATAACGTTCCATAAAATTCTCTTTTAAAATTTTTACCAACCATTGACACACGATGATCGTATTCCGTTTGAAAGAAATAAATATCATTAATATCCATTTTTATAGAAGACGCTTTTAAGTTAATGATAATATATTCACTTTTTGTCTTTATATTTTCTTTTTGTTGAATATATGCGTCGACACATGTTTCAACTTCTTTTCGGAAATCTAGAAAATCCACGTTCTTTTGAATAAATTGAAGAGCTGAAACCATATATTTGTAGGAAGTTAAAACTAATTCTGTGTGAGTAGAAATAAATACAATCAGACTTTCACTGTCTGTTTTTCTAATTTCTTTAGCAACCTCAAATCCTGCCTGGATATGATTGTTCATTTGAATATCTAGGAAAAAGATATTTAGTTGGGCGTCCTGGTGTGCCACTTGTAATAATTCATCTGAACGTGAAAATAAATGGATTGTTTCATTATAAATATTTCTTGAATGTAGGATATTTGTTACCAATGCTTCTAACGCTTTTGCTTGAATAATTTGGTCTTCTAATATATAAATAGCCATTTGTTCACTCATCCCTTTCTCAAGAAGATATAAAATTACACAACAAAAGACAAATGATTATAATGTTCAATCAATTTATACACCAATAAAAGAGATAAAAAATTGATTGTATGTTAGTATATTCACATAAATTTAGTATAGCGATTTCAGTAGTTTCCTGCAAACAAAAACATAAAATAACAAAGCATCAAGAAAGAGTACTTTGGACTATTCATCTTTTTCTAACGAATCATGAGGACTATTGTCTCTTCGTTGATGAAAAACAAAGAATCAACCGCCAAACTGTTCTTGTCATTTTATACATGACAAAATCAATTCATTGGTCGATTCTGGTTATTTTAATTTGTTAGTTCACACATGGATTATTGTGCTAATTTTTTACTTAAACATCCACACTTCTTCCTGTTGAATGAGTCGATTAAGCGCCAATGTAGGTCACGCCACTACTATAAGCAATTGCATTAGGTAAGACACGATACGAAATCGTTTGATCATTGATGACATTGCTTTCAGAAATAATGATTCCATCAGAAGTGACCGCTTCAACAAAAGCAACATGTCCATATTGATTATCTGCGCCAGCAACTCCTGGTTGGAAACTAATCGCACGACCAGCTTTAGGCAATGAACTAACTTGATAGCCTAATGCACGTCCTTTTCTTCCCCAGTCACTGCCATTTCCCATAAATTCATCCACAGAAGTGCCCAACTGTTTGAAACGATTATAGACATACCACGTACATTGGCCCACGGGATAGCTACCACTTCGATTATAATTGATCCCATCATAGACTGGAAAATGCATTTGTTGCTGTTCCGCTTCCGACAGCTCATTTTTAGATTGGATAATCAAACTGTCCACTGTTTTTGGTAAATCAAATTGCGTTAAGTTATAAACCGCAATTAACGAATTTAATTTATTATCGTATTGCTTGTCTGTTGCATATTTACCTGTTAAAAAACGCGTTGCTTGAAGGTAGTTTTTGGCTTCCGAACGCCACGCTGGTTTATAAAAATCTTGATTTCCGTCAATCCCTTGTCGGAGTAATTGAACATAATCTTGCAGTGAGTCATTATAGCCACCGTAATCGCGAAACCCAGCGGAAATTGTATAAGGTTGGCCCCTCTGATCAGCCTCTTTTGTTGAAAAGCTAACACTATTTCCTTGGAACGAACCTTTCACGCCAAAGAGATTATAATAAGGTTCTTTGGCTAGTTGACTTTCACCAGAGCCACTTTCTAAAATAGCCTGAGCTATCATCACTGATGCAAAAACATCGTATTTTTCGCCAAGTTCTCTGGCTGTCTCACCAATTTTTTTAATAAACGCTGTGGTTTGTTCTGACTTCTGCATTTCAAATGACGCACCATATGTTGCTAAAACTTCTTTGCCATACTCCGTTAATGTGAACTCCTTAAAAGGATTAGTCACTACCAAGCGTATTTCCTCTTTTGAGTCTGGTTGTTGTTTGGCAGTATAGATATTCTCTAACTGAGCGATTACTTCTGGTTCCTCCTTATAATCCGCTTCCGCTGCGGCAATTAAATATTTTCCTTGGCCAAGATAAACACCATTTTGAAGCGTTTTTCCTTCAGCTGTTTGCCAAAAAATCAGATCACCAGGTTCTGCCTCCTCTATAGAACGAACTTTACCAAATGTCATTTGTTCTTGCGGTGTACTGCCAATGTCTATTTTAAATAATTGTTGGTAAATTTTTTGGGCAAGGAAACTACTGGTCAATGCTTGCTCCGTCAAATTAAATTCTTTTTTTGTTTTCCCAATGTGTCTTAATGCTTCAGCCACCACGACTGCCCGTTTCTTTTCGCCAAAAGACGACAACAGTGGAAGTTCGTAGCCTTTTAAATTTGAAGAAGCTATTTCATCTACTTTGAGGGACGGATTTAACGATACAGCCTGATTTTCTTCAACAACGTTATTGGTGGCTTCAGGAACTTGAATAGGTTCTTCAGGTTCTTGCTTGGTCACAGGAACTTGTGGTGGTTGCGATTGTTCAACAGGCTGCGTGATTTCTGATGATACCGTTGGCTCTGTAGGTTCTTTTTTTGTTTCAGAACTGGTATTTGTGGTTGTCGTTTCTGTCGTTGAATGACTCGTTGATTCGGTAGTCGTATCGGTAGAACTATTTGATTCAGATGACGAACTACTAGTGGACGTTGTCGATGTAGCAACAGTTGTTTCGGTTGTTTCAATTACTTTTTCTTCCGAAGTAATTGTCGTTTCCGAGGACAGAGCTGTTTGTAGCGAGCTACTTGGTAATTCTGCAGCCAACGTAACAACTGGAGCGACTTCCAAACTCAGAAGAACGAGAATACTTGTTAAAACAAGTAGTTGATTCTTGATTTTCTTTCTTTTCATTCGTAAAAATCCTCTCCTATTACTTACTTGCGCATTTGCACACTGTTTTTGTACAAATGCGCCTTGTAAGTTAATGATACGCTAATTTTGGTCTTTTTTATTTTTGAAGAATAATTTTCCTAAACCAATACTTACTATCAATAGAAAACCACTGATTGACCAGATTGGCGAAACAACTTCATTTGCTTTTGGCAAAGTACCAGAAGTGGTGGTTTTTGTTGTCGTTCCACCTGCTGCTGTGCCCTTTCTTGGACTGGTTACGCTACCAGTCCCGCTAACCGTGCCATGATTTCTATTGTTGCCTGTAGAGTTGCTACTGATTGGCTCTTCTGCCATTGCTTCAATGGCTTGTGCTAAAATACTTAAACATTTGTCCACAGCTTCTTGCGTCGCACTTGGGTCCTCAACAAGTGCTTTTGCTTGTTTAATTGCTTCAGCTAAAGCTTCTTGCGATGCTTTTGTAAATTGTTTTCCTGCTTTAGGTTTCAAGGTTTCTGCTTTTTGAAGCAGTTCTTTCAACTTTGTTTTATCCGTTTGAAGGACTTGTTCCTCTAAACTATCCAAAGCAGTTTTTACATTTTTTTCAGCAATATCAATTTGTTCTTGCCGAGCATTTTTATCAGCTAAAATCCCTTCCGCTTGGTCAATTGCTTCAGTTAAGCGCGCTTTAGACTCGCTGGTAAATTCTTTTCCGGCAGATGGTTTGATTGCTTTTGCTTTGGCTATCATTGCCTCTAAGGCTTTTTTATCTGTAACTAACGCTTCTTCTTGTAACCCATCGATGGCACTAGTTAATTCAGCAACCGCTTCCTCAATCATTTTTTGATTAGCTGCTGGGTTTTCCAATGTGTTTTTAGCTGCTAAAAGCGCTTTTTGTAAATCTTGTAACGAGGAGGCAGTAAATTGGTGCCCTTCACTTGGAGTGACTTGCTGCGCTCGTTTGACAACTTCTTGTAATTGGTCTTTATTTACAAGGGGTACTTCTTTTAATTGAGCCATTGCAGTTTCCAATGCGTTTAGAGCCGCTGAGACTTCTTCTTTTGTCGCCGTTTCTTTCGCTACGATTGCTTCAGCCGCTTGAATTGCTTCTTGCAATTGTTTTTCTGTTTCTTTTGTAAATTGGTATCCTTCTTCCGGCTTTCTTCCTCGGGCTTGAGCGATTTGCTCTTTTAAGGTTTCCTTATCAACGGCGACGGGTTGTTCTTTTAATTGTGCAATTGCTTCACGCAATGTTTTAGTCGCTTGGTCTATTTCTTCTTGGGTAACTTTTTCTTGAGCAAATACTTTTTGAGCTGCTGCTAATGACTCTTCGAGAACTTTTTTAGTTTCTTCGGTGAATTCTTGCCCATCACTTGGTTTCTTCGCTAGCCCCTCTTGAATTGCTTTTTCTAAATCAGCTTTATTCGCTACATCAGGCATTTTTTCCAACTGACTTGCAGCCTTTTCTAGGTTTTCCACAGCAGCAGAAACGTCTGTCTGTGTGGCTTGTTCATTGGCTAAAACAGCTACTGCCTCATCTAAGACTGGTTTAAAAATTGCCCAAGTTTCAGGCGTATATTCTTTTTCGACACGTGCTTGATTTAGCGTAATTAGCGCTTGTAATAACTCTTTATCTACTAGCTCTGTGGGCTTCACTGTTACAGAAAAATCTGAAAGTGTGGCTTGTTGGAATCCTTGGCCTACTAATAAGCCTTGACTCATATCAAATTGTAATGGCTGCTCAACAGTTGTCGCACGTTTTACGCGAGTTGTTTCTTTTACTTTAACTTTAAAGGTAACTAAGTCCATTGAACCATTTAACAATTGTTTATTTCCTTGATTACTAAGAACTAAATACAGATTCTCCACATCATTTGAATGTTTCCGATATTTAGAATAATTTTCCATTTGTTTTGTATTATTCGTGGTTGCAGGCTGACCGACAAGTTCAAATTTGCTAGAATCAAAGGACATTTTTGTGCTTAACGCATTAATGTTTTTTAAGTCTTGACCTTTAAGTGTAAAGGTTAATGTATCGCCAGGAAGATAAGTATCCTTGCCATTTTCATTAACCACAGCAAGGGATAAACCGCCCGCAATTTCTTCGACATCAGGTATCTCAATCCCACCATCTAATTGTCGTAAAACATAACTGATATCATAAGCATCAATTACCCCATTTTTATTTAAATCACCTTTTTCAACATAGCCATTAAAGTCACTGTCCACCGATTCTAAGCCTGTATAGTTTCGATAACTCATTGCATCATTTTCATCAATCGTTCCATCGTTAGTAATGTCTCCATGTAAGATTCCTTCTGTTCCTGGTTGTTTGTAAAAGAGCATCTCACGACCAGAGCCAAAATTACCCACCGATTTTAATACCTTCATTTCAACAAAACGATACGCTTGGTCCTTCGTTTCAATGGTTTTTGTCAAAGCATCTTGCTTCCAGTTAATAGGTTCTGAAAACTCTGTCCAATTAGCTCCATCTTTCGACGTCCGATACTGGAGCTGCAAAATATTTCCATTGCCGGCATTGTCTCTTGGCAAGTATTCAATTTTATCCATTTGATACTCCGCACCAAGATCAAATTTTAAAGACAAGAAATTTCCATCACTTGGATTAGCGATGCCGTAAGTGGTGTTTTATCTAATTGGTAGCCATCAGGTGCTTGCGTTTCCACAAAGTAATAAGTACCTGGCGTTAATTTTTCCACTGTTAATTTCCCTGATTCATCCGTCTTCATATTTTTTAAGATAACGTGATGATTTTCATCTTGTAATTCAAAGACTGCTCCACTTAATAACTGACCTGATACATCATCTACTTTTTGTAAAGTAATACTCCCTTTTGTTCGTTGATTTGCTTTCGTTAATTGAATTACTTCTTTGGAATCTTTATTTACTGTAAATGTTACAGGAGTCGCGTCCAAGTCGTAACCAGTTGGTGCTTGAACTTCAACTAATTGGTAGTTACCTGGTACTAAATCTGTGAGCGCAATTTTCCCAGTTTCATCTGTCGTTAAATTACTTTGTAATGTTTTCCCCTTTTCATCTTGCAATTCAAAGATTGCTCCTTGAAGAACTTCACCATTTGTTGCATCTATTTTGGTTAAAATCACACTACCGAGAATTAATTTATTGGTTTTAGCGACTTGAATTGCCTCTGTTTGACCTTTTTTAATCGTAACGTCCACTGGTGTTTGATCCAATTCATAGCCAGTTGGCGCTTGCGTTTCTACTAATTGATACTCTCCTGGTGCCAAGTCAGTAATAACGATTTTCCCAGTCTCATCGGTAATTAAGTTACTTTGTAAAACTTTGCCCTCATTATCTTGTAATTCAAAGACTGCTCCTTGTAGTACTTCTCCTGTTTTGTCATCTGTTTTGGTTAAAATCGCCGATCCAGGTGTTTCTTTGTTGGTCATTTGAACTTGAACTGCTTCTGTTTGGCCTTTTTCAATGGTAAACACTACTGGTGTTGTATCCAAGTCATAACCAGTTGGTGCTTGCGTTTCTACTAATTGATAATCCCCTGGTTTCAGATCATTAACGGCAATTTTTCCGCTTTCGTCAGTAATTAAACCACTTTGCAAGACGTTCCCATCTTTATCTTGTAATTCAAAGACTGCTCCTTGCAGTACTTCTCCTGTTTTATCATCGGTTTTAGTTAAAATCACTGATCCAGGTGTTACTTTGTTAGTCATTTGGACTTGAACAGCTTTGGTTTGTCCTTTTTCAATGGTAAACGTTACAGGTGTTTGATCTAATTCGTAACCTGTCGGTGCTTGCGTTTCTACTAATTGATAGTCTCCTGGAACTAATTCGTCTACTGAAAGTTGCCCTGCTTCATTGGTGGTTAAACCACTTTGTAAGGCATTACCGTCTTTATCTTGTAATTCAAAGACCGCACCTTGTAAGATTTCGTTGGTTTCTTCATCTGTTTTCGTTAAAACAACGCTACCAGTCATTAGCTTATTCGTCATCGCAACTTGAACGGAATCTTTTTGTCCTTTTTCAATAGTAAAAGTGACTGGTGTACTATCCAATTCGTAACCGTCAGGTGCTTGGGTTTCTACTAATTGATAATCCCCTGGTTCTAGATCATCGACAGTTAATTTTCCATCTGCATCCGTTGTTAAGTTACTTTGTAAGACAGTGCCATCTTTATCTTGCAACTCAAAGATTGCTCCTTGTAAAGCAGTGCCTGATTTATCATCAGTTTTAGTTAATGTCACACTACCTAAAATTAATTTATTTGTTTTTCCTACTTGAATAGTTTCTGTTTGGTCTCGTTCAATAGTAAAGGTCACTGGTGTTTGATCTAATTCATAACCATCGGGAGCTTTTGTTTCCACAAATTGATAGTCTCCCGAAGGTAAGTTTTCTACTAAGATATGACCAGATACATCGGTTGTCAAACCTGATTGTACAACATTCCCATCTTTATCTTGTAATTCAAAAACTGCTCCAGCTAAGGCATCGCTTGTTTTTTCATCAGTTTTTGTTAATTGAACAGAATGATCTTCAATTAAAACGGTCGCTGGGTTTGAGCCGTAAGTCACATCGTTTCCTTCATAGACTCCAATACCAGTTGCCGTATTTTCAATGCTATCTCCTGCTTTCACTGAATCAGGAATTTCAAAAGGTACATTGACTTTAATCGTGGAGTTGGCTGCAATCGTCGGAATCGTAATTCTAAATGCAGTCGCTCCTTGCCAATCGGTTGACCAAGTGCCAGTTGTGGCATCTGTCGCATCTTTAGAATATTCCACTGTAGCACCTGCTGGTAAGTTTTCAATCGGTCCTGATAAGGTTGTCGAAAATTGATTTTTATCATCTTGTTGAGGAACTCGGTCAAAGACTTGGACATTTTGAACTTCATTTGGTAAGACATTTTGCAAGCTTAATTGCCAATTCATAGCATCTTTGGCTTCTGCAGCGCCATCAGTTGAAAAGTCACTATTGACTGTTTGATTATTAACTAATTTTGTTAACAGTAAACCACCTTGTGTTTGAATCTGACTTGAATCATCAGACCAAGCAATAACATCTCGATTCGTATCAAAATTAAAATCATCGTTTTTTAGTAAAATATTATAATTATGAAAACCAATTCCTGTAAAACGTGAATCATTGGTTGTTGCCCACGAACTAACAGGTGCAGTTTGTCGATTGTCTGCATAAGCTTCATTGGTCACACGAACTGGAATATGATAGCCAAGTCCCTTTTGTTCAAGCCAACGATCTGTTGCAGTTCCTGGTACTCTCATTGCTGGAATCGGCACCAAAAATTTAAAGACAACTACTTGACGTTCGTAGGGATAATCACTCGTTGCAGGAACTGTTTCTGTACTAATGATTACCCCAGATCCGGGCTTAGAAATGGTCAATGTTGAAAGTGGATTCGCCATATCAGTAATTGGTGCAGGTGATACTCCCGTCTCTTGATTATAGTAAACACCAGCTGGTAGAACGACCTTCATGACAGAATCATTGTAATCATAAGAAGAACTTTGATTATTAATATATGCGGTATATACTGCATCTTTACCAACATTCATCTGTGAGGGTGCTTCTACTTTCGTTCCTAGAATAACATTTTTCTTAAAGTGAACGGTAAAATCATCCGATTCTTCTTTCAAAACAGAACCATCTTCTAAATATCCATTGGCAGTAGCATGATTATTGTAAGTTGCTGTATCATTGTCATCATTACGTGTTTCGTGATTTTCAGCAGATGGGAAGAAATAAAAATCCATGGACGCTACTGAGGAAGATTGAATTTTCACAGTGGCATCCTCTTTATTCCCGATTACTAAACGAACACCCGTGATATATTCCCCTTGTACTAGGTCAATTCTAGCATCACCAATCGAATAATCCGGAGATTCAGATACATGAAAAGAGACTCGTGCATTTTTAGCCGTATTTCCAGTATATCCTTCTTGCCAACTATGTTGATTCGTCTTAAATTCAAAGCGATAGTCAGTCGCTGACCCTATCATTTGACTATTAAAATTCAAATCTAATTGGTATAAATCAATTCGATTCCAAAAATCAGCGTTACCATTTTTATCACGATCATCTTCAATAGTTATTTCTCTTGCAGTTTTACCACTTGCTGAAATAAAACTTCCATCAATTTGAAAATGACGATTGTAATAACCATCATACCAAGAACCTCCTCCTTGGTTAGTTCCTGTTCGCTTATCAATCCCTAATCCTTCCGCTGTTCCATCAGACATAGCAGGACCTTGAGTATGACCTTGACCACCATCGTATTCTTGGCCATTTTTATCATAAACAGTTAAAGAAGAAGTATTAGCTGGTGGACGTTGTGGATTTTCTGCTGAGCTAGGAAATTGATCTTCGGGATAGTTAACTGTTAGACTAGGAAAGTCTTTTTCGTTTCCTAGATCAGCACCTGGTTGACTCATCTTTTCTGCTGTCCAGACTGCCGTCCAACCAGTCTCTTTACTTCCAGTAATTTCCCACTTACCAAATTTACCATCATTACCTACAATTTCAGTACCTGCTGGCAACTCATCTGTAATTTTTTGTTTCCATGTATAAAATTGTCCAGCATCAGCTGATCCTACAAAATTAAATGTATAAGTTACAACACGGTTTCCTGTACCCGGAACTGTCGTGAATGCTTTACTTGTGGAATATGTAACATCACCAGTGATTGTCGTATCTGCTGTATCTGTTGCTGGTACGCCATTTCCCACATCATTACCTGTTACGGTCGCTTCTACATTCATGTCTTCGTATTTATTTTCATCATTCACGCTATTGGCATCTAAAGTAAAATTAATTACGCTATCAGTAATGTCTTTTAAAACAATCACTATTTGATTGGTAGCTGGATCATAGGTATAGGAATCAACGTAGGGATTATCCGCCAATTGATCAAGCTCAAACCCTTCTGGTAATTGAACTGTAATTTCCACGCCACTCAAAGGATCATCAACTGTTGCATTAGAATTGACTGTAACGCTATAAGTCAAATCATCACCAACCACAATTGACGTTGGTGCATCAATCGCAACTGAATAATTACCAGCACGAACTTGTTTTTCACTTGTTTCTGGTGTAGCTTGAGCCGAATCACTTGATTTTGTTGGTTCTGACGTTTCAGTTGATACTTCAGCACTACTACTAGGTTGTTGACTGTCTGTTGTGCTATTTGTTGTTGAATTCTCTATAACATCACTATTCACAGAAGAATCAACTATTTTAATAGTTGGTCCAGTAATCGCTTTTTCTAGTAGTTTTCCAGAAAGTGTGTAGCTTCCTGTTTTACTTACTTTAGCTATGTATTCTTTTTGAGTATCATTGATTCGTTTTTCAGTTTGAACCGTTACATTCGTTTGTTGATCCAATATGAATTGGTCAAGATTTTCTTTTTCTCCTTTTACTTCAATCTTGACTGTTTCATCATTGGTATATTGGGTTTTATCTGTCGTAATTTTAACTAACTCTTGTCCGTCATCAGTTAAAGTTTCAGCAAATACAGGCACTATTCCTGATTGCGAAATCGTTGTAAAAAGAGTTATTACTATATAGATAAATTTTTTCAAACGTTTATTCATTTATCTCTCTCCGTTCTAATTAGTTCCAACAATCCTTAATTTTTACATTTTACTTCCCATTAAAATGGTTCCACTGAGTTGCTCTAATTGAAGAGCAAATTGGCTAAATTCTTTGGGTGTTCCACCTGAAAAATGAACTTCTTCTTCCAATTGGAACAATTGCAAATCAATTTCTTTAAATGTTTTTTTCTTTATATTTTCTCCTTCCTTTCGCTCAGTTTTTTCAGTTAATTTATGATTCGCTTTAGAAATAATGACTCCCTCTTCATCTAATGTGACAACTGGTGTCTTTAGAGAATAGGCCGAACTAGAATAGTGTGTATGTTTAGATTCTATCGTTGGGTCATTAGATGCTGACTTCATATAATGAATGCCAATAAAAGCGAATGGAAAATATACTTGATACAAAATGAACGCAGGTAAAACAATTTTATTAATCACTGATTCACGCAAAATGCTCTCTTCCTTTAATTTCAATTATTTTTTCACCAAAATATTTCCAATCTTCTGGTGTTGGTGGATTTTTCCAGATGATTTGCTCTAACTTTTCTCGTGACATGGCGACATCCGATATATACAAATCGGTCTTTTCAGTTAACTTATGCTCAATTTTCAGTGTTAAATTATTAAACCCTTCGATTTGAGCTGTGATTAATTCTGTATAGGCTTTCCCATAAGAAAAATCCACACAAATAACAATTGTTTTTTCTAATTCATTTAAAGGGATTTTTGAAAGAAGCAAAAATAAAAAATCATAATAAAAATGAATTTTTTTAGCTTCTTGAATAACCTTTTGTTTTACTAGCTGATTTACTTCATGTAAAATAACTCGACTAATCACAGGATAACTTTCTTGAAAGTAGTTAATTTGTTTGAAAGAATAAAAAGATTCATACTCGGTAGGAAACCAATTTCTTTGAACAAAAATACTAATACATTCTTTACTCAGAAGTTCTTTTAAAGAATCTGGCAATAAAATTTGCTGCTGATTTGCTTTTGCAATACTAGCTATTGATTCTTCAATCAACTGTTTTCCTGTTACTCTCCACACTTCTTCAACTTTTTCATTTTCAGAATTTGGAATAACCAGTATTTTTAACTCATAATGGAGAAACATCAACAAATAATTCCATTCCCAAATTGCTCTTTTCTTTTCAAATTGGTTAAAATACTTAGCCAATTTCCCTTGTTTCTCATGAGTAAATAACTCTTCAAACATATCTATTGATACTTTAAATGACTGTCTTTTCTGGATAAAAAATATACATAAGAAGAAGCGTAATTTAATTCTTTGAATATTGGAGAGAGACAATTCTAAAACCAATACTAACTCGGTTAACAGGTGATTCGCTTCTAATTGAATTTTTTCATCGAAAGGGATTTCTAAACCTTCAAAAATACTAAAAAAGAATGATAAGTAAAAGGCACGAATTTGAGTTTCTTCACCACTTATTTTATTTCCTTTTAGCTTAAGACCTTGTTCTTTAATTATTTTATTTACTTTTTTACGAATCTCATAAGCTTTGGTTCGCCCGATAAAATTTTCTTCGATAAACTTATTCATGGTTTTGCCATTTAGCAAAACATCATAAAAATAAAGATATTTATTAGATCTTTTTATATATATTTTTCGCAACTTTTTTACACAAAGATAAGAAATTTGTTCAATGAAACATTCACCAGTTTTAAAAATACTTAGTGTCACATTTTCTTTATTCAAGTCCATAGATAGTTCTTCTAAAGATTGACGAACATGAAATTTGGATAAACCAATCGTTTCACCAATTTCTGAAATAAGAAGTAATGAACCTTGCTTAATCTCCAATAATTTTAGAATGAGGTATTTATATCGATCATTGTCCTCCATAAATTCATCGTAAATAATTTTCTCTCCCTCCTCTTCTTAAATTACTAAAATGTACACCGGTACGAGAGAACTATCTAATTATAACTACTTCTCTTTTAAAATAACTGACCCTCACATAATAAAAATTCGTTCTTTTTTATTCCGCAGATAAATTTAGCGAACAACTAACTTTTTGTTGATTATATCAGGATTGTTGCTGTTATCTTTTCAACATCTTCTCTTTTAAAAACCGATTATTGAACGAACGTTCGCCTAGTTATTAAAACCTTTTTTAGATTTTCATGTAAAAAATAGAGCTTCTCAATAAAATAAATTTCAATAGAGTATGATTTTTTATGTTATAAAATAAAATAAAATAAGAGATAGCAGATGACACATCTACTATCCCTTGTTTTCGCAGTAATTATTCCACTAATAATCCTAATAATCGTTGAAGTTCTTTCTCTTCTGAACCAAGTTTTCCAAAGAATTCTTTATCAATTGTTTCAACAATTGGTAATGCTTGGTTTAATAGTTCCCACCCTTTTGGTGTTAACTTCACAACTTTTGCTCGCGTATCACTTAATGAAACTTCTCTACGAAGTAGTGTTTGTTTCTCCAAATTTTTAATGACTGTTGATACCGTCATAACATCCATATCAGATTGTTTCGCGACATCTACTTGATTAATTTCTTCTTTATATTGGCTAAGATACCCTAATGAAGCTAATACGACAAATTGAGGATGTGTAATTCCTATTTTTTTTAAACGGTTTTTTATTTCTTTATGCCAACAATTATAGACCTTGATGAAGGAAAGCCCCACTGAACCATTTGAATCCTCTTTATAATTTGAATGAAAATTATTCATTCTTGCTTGCCTCAATTAATTTAAATACTGATTTTGGGACATCTGAAAAGATTTGTGAGACAAATTCAGTATCCTCAACAGTTTCTGATCGATTCTGAGGAATAAATTCAACGGAATGTCTGATAAGGGTCTCTCCTTTTATTCTATGTAATTCATGGTAAAAGTATATATCTCCTACTTCTGGCACGACTGTCTTATCAACAAATTCTTGATTATGTTTAACAGATACTAATGTATATTCCATCGCTGGCATACCTGTTAATTTCATAACACCTTTACTCCCTTCAACAAAATCACCTTCCAATGAAAGTTCCTCAAGGTCATCTTCCCATTTGTACCAATTATCAATTTGTTCATAATTGTGCCACACTTGTTCTGGTGCTAAACTAGTTACTTTTTCAAAACTAAATTTCATGCAAACCACATCTCCTAATATAATATGTACACTTATTATATTAATGCTTATTTTTCGTTTGTCAACTTATTTTTATAAACTATCCATCCTTTTCTAGTCCTGTTCTTAGTAATTCCATCGCTTTTTTCCTTCGATACCAAATACTTCCTGTAATCATCCCCACGGTTTCACTGATTTCACGATCATTGAATCCTGCGTAATAAAATAAAAGAATTACTTTTCTCAAATCTTCTGGCAAATGATGAATTGCTTCGACTAAGTTCAAATCAGCAACTAAAATTTCCATGCCACACATTAAAAATATTTCACTATTTTCAATCGACTGATCAGTATAAGAAAGTTCCTCAAATTCACGTTCTGTTATTTTAGTTAAAGGAATCTGTCGCTCTCGAAAACGTTGATATTGCTTATGTATATTCCTCGCTTCATTTCGTATAACTGTTTTACAGTTTATCTCTTTTCACTTGTGCGTATGCCCAAATATACACTTCTCCCATATGAGTATTATATCCATCTATAAGTGCTTGTTGGATGTTTGTCCATACCCCATAATCAGTGGGCTTATTTACAAAACCGCAAAAATAATGAATCTTTTCTGATGGATATCCTAAATTATTTTGAACAAAATCTAAAACTTCATGATGTTCTCTCATTTGATTTTTGATTAAATAATCATAGTCCTCCAACATGAAGAAATCCAAATTTGGATATGCCCACTCTTCTTTCGGAAATTTGACCATGCCCATCATCATTGGTGTTCGATTTTTATCCATAACAGATGGTGGGAAAAACAACACTGTAAACTGCGCATTACCATACACACCTTTAACCGCATCACGAAGAATTCAAGTAAACTTGCCAATTTGATGTTGTAACCAAGTTAACATTTCTTCCTGTCCTGCGATATCTTCTTCTACTGTATGAAACTCATACATAGACTGACCTGTTTCTACTAAATAAAGATTTTTCGTAGCATCGTCATAAAAACATGGTACTTTTTCATCTTGGTGCCACCACCATGGTTCTCCTAATTGAACCATGGGAGTTACTACTGCTTGAGTCGACAATTCAGCTAAACCCACGGCTAATTTTTGATAAAAAGCTTGGACACCGGCATTCGTAAAACTTAAGAAATGTGGGGTTGGTGTCCATCCACTAGTGCCCGGTGTGCCACCATACGTTCGTTGCCACCAATCTTCTGGCGCATCAACATTTTCCATCGAAATCGAATGAATAATATCGATATTGTTATTAGCCAAGCGTTGAATATAATCTTGATACCACGTTTCAAAAGCAGTATTAAATAATTTATCTTCTAGTAAGATACCTTTACCATCAACAATTTTTTTATCATAATAATGAGAAGCCCCAATGTAGAAGTTGACAATTTTTTGATACCCTAATTGTAGATAACTATCAATCATTCGTTCTGGTGTTAAATTGAAACTATCATCGTAGTCATCACACATTCTAATAGGATCCGCCTCTGGCACCACTGGTACATCACCTAAGAAAATATCGCCTTTGATATTCCAATTAGTGAATTGCATATCAAAAGGATAAGAATCATCTAAATATTGGACTGTTCCACCATTTCCTGTATAACCGATTGGTGTAAAGATCCACATAATTGTTTTAATATCTGTGACATCAATTTTCTTCCACCCAGGATTAGCAATCCATTCCCCACTTGCATCAAATGTATAAGGGCTCCAGCCTTCATAAAGATTGTTAAAGTCTAAATGAATTGTTCCATCGTTCATTTCAATTGTCAAAGCTGAAGCTTGTCCAGAATCTAATGGCTCTGTATAGCCATTGACTTCATAATCGTAGCTTAAAGCAACATCTTTAAAACTAGGTTTTGTCGGATATTTTAAAGCTGAATGACTGTGTGTATCCTCTGTCTCCCAGATTAAACCAGCTAAATCATTGCTAGTGCGAAAATGTCCCTGAACAGAAAAAGCTTCATTGGATTTTGTTACAACGGAAGCCGTCATTTCAAAGTTAAAATTAATGGTTAAGTATTTGGGTTGTAGTTTGTTCATTTTGATATTCTCCCCTTTGAACTATGTTTGAAAATATTTATTATTTGTTTCTAACAAACAGTTATGTCTTCAAAATAGTCAGCTCCATTTCATTTTAAATAACAAAAAGCAAGTTATCACGTTTACTAGATAACTTACTTTCATTGTATTCAAAAAACAGCTCAAAAATTCCCGATTTTTTCCACAAAATTTATGCTGACAGACAACTCTAAAGAGCTTTGCTAAGTATTTAATTAAGATTATTATATACTTAGTTGTCTTTCGTTACTTTTTTACTATGATTAATTCACAAAACTAAAGGAGCTTTTTACCAATGCTTATACTTTTAGCTTTTCTATTGGGCGCACTCGTTACTTTTATAGCAGATAAACCTGTGCTGAACTATTTTTTATTATTCCTTGCAATTATTTTTTGGAACAATCTTTTTCTTTTGAAATTCTTTTCTGTATTACCAACAACCTTTTTTTCGCTCGACTTTGTTCTTAATTTTTTCATTTTACCCCTCTATTTTTTTATCATGAGTCTGGTTACTTTTTTTAAAGGACTTCGTAAAAACAATTTTTTTATAAGCTTATTTTCAATTCCATTAATCAGCTGGACCTTCTACGGTTTCTATTATTCTTATAGCACCAACAGTTCTGCTATTTATTGGTTACTTGCTAAAATACTTATCTGTGTTCTTTGTATTTATTTCTTTTTGATTGAATATAAAAAACAAAAATCCTGTAACCATGGCCCTGAATAATTGACTTGCCAATACTATAACCCCATTCTGCTTATTCTCTAATTTCAACTGATATTGACAAACTAACGTAGTTTTTGTTTCTTGATCCAAGCACTTAACTGAAATTTCGGTTTTCAGTACTCCCTTTTTTATCTTTCTAAATTTCCTCACACCTTCAATTTTCAAAAGATTTCTGAATCATTATCCAAAAACCTAATTTTCACACTTATGTGACTTCAAAAAAAGTCAATGTTGATTTTCTACTTAATTACACACAAAAACACCCTCTTGCTGAGCAAGAGGGTGTTCGTTTGTCGAATAGTAAAGATTAACGACGGATTTCTTTGATACGAGCTGCTTTTCCGTGTAATGCGCGTAAGTAGTAAAGTTTTGCACGACGTACTTTACCGTAGCGAACCACTTCAATTTGAGCAACACGTGGTGTGTGTAATGGGAATGTACGTTCCACACCAACACCATTTGAAACTTTACGTACTGTATAAGTTTCGCTGATTCCAGCACCACGGCGTTTAATTACAACACCTTCGAATAACTGGATACGTTCACGAGTACCTTCGACTACTTTCGCATGAACGCGAACAGTGTCACCAGGGCGGAACGCAGGAATATCCGTACGTAATTGTTCTTGTGTTAATTCTTGAATTAATGGATTCATTTTATCCTTCTCCTTATTCCCAAATATTCTTATGGTCACTTCTGCCACAGCGGAATATTGTAATAGTTAGAGCGCATTGCACTCACCAAATTAGTTTACCACAGACAAAATAAGCTGTAAAGAGAATTTTCTTGAAAGTTCCCTTATTTTTGCTCTTCTTGTTTAATTTCCTCTAATAACTTCAACATTTCAGGCGTCATTTCTACTGATTCCAACATGTCAGGTCGACGCAAAAAGGTCCGTCGTAATGATTCTTTTAGTTGCCATTCTGCAATTAATTTATGGTTACCATTCGTTAGCACGGCAGGGACTTCCATATCGTTGAAAATAGCAGGTCTGGTATATTGTGGATGCTCTAATAGGCCAGTGGAATGTGAATCCGTTTGTGCAGAAAGATTGTTACCTAAGACATCAGGTAATAAACGGACTGTCGCATCAATCATGACCATTGCGCCTAATTCGCCCCCTGTTAAAACGTAATCCCCCAATGAAACTTCATCTGTAACCATCGTGCGAATTCGCTCATCATAGCCTTCATAATGTCCACAAATAAAAACTAAATGTTCTTCTTGTGAAAATTCCTCGGCCATTTTCTGATTAAACGGTTTTCCTGCTGGATCTAATAAGATGACCCGTTTTGGTTGCTGGTTTGTCTCTTCTTCAATTGCCTTTAGGTTATCATAGATCGGTTGTACTTTTAAAAGCATCCCCGCGCCACCGCCATACGGATAATCATCGACCGTTTGGTGTTTGTTATCTGAAAAATCGCGAAAATTAGAGACATTCAATTCTAATAACTGCTTTTCCCGAGCTTTCCCAATAATTGATTCCCCCATTGGTCCTTCAAACATTCTAGGAAAAAGAGTTAATACATCAATTCTCATCGTCAATCAATCCTTCTGGAATGTCCACATCAATCCGTTGATTTTCGACGTCGACTTTTGTAACAACGCCTTCAATATACGGTAAAAGTAAATCTTTTTTCTTTGGTCGTTGGACGACCCACACATCATTCGCACCAGGAGATAAAATTTCTTTAATTTTTCCCAGTTCACTACCGGTTTCATCATAAACAGTGGCACCAATGATTTGGTGATAATAAAATTCGTCCTCTGCCAATTCAGCGAGATTGTCTTTTGCAACCTTTAAAATACCGTCACGATATTTTTCAACATCGTTGATATTTGGATGTCCTTCAAAGCTTAAAATGTCAAAATTCTTATGCTTGCGGTGGGACTTCACGACCAATTCAATTGGTGCTTTTTTCTCTTGAAATAGCAGTAACGTTGCCCCTTTTTGATAACGTTCTTCTGGAAAATCCGTTTTCGAAATGACCCGAACTTCTCCTTTGATTCCTTGTGTGTTCACAATTTTTCCTACATTTAAATAATCTGTCACGTGAAAGCCTCTCTTCCTTGTATTTCATCTTTCCTATTCTACCATTTCTTACGCGCAAATTCTATGAAAAAACAAAGGCCAACTTTTCCAGTCAGCCTTTGTTTTTATTAATTCGTTAAACCAGTTAATGTGCCATAAATTAAAAATAAATTCAATAACGTCAAGGCAATTGCAATAATCCAAGCTAAAAATTTCACCCACGCTGGATTCGCAAATTGGCCCATTAATTTTTTATCACTTGTATACATCGTTAAAGGAATAATCGACACTGGCAAAGCAATACTTAGGAAAACTTGCGTATAAAGTAACAAGTCTTCAACAGCCGTTTCGCTACCGCCATAAATAATAACACAGATAATGACTGGCACAATTGCTAACAAACGAGTTAACACTCGTCGTGCCCACAACGGCATTTTTAAATGGATAAAGCCTTCCATTACAATTTGTCCTGACAGCGTACCTGTAATCGTTGAATTTTGACCCGAAGCCAGTAAAGCAATTGCAAAAAGAATACTTAACACTGGGCTAGCAATATTACCAACAATATCTGGATTTTTCAGAGCATCAAATAAATCAACAAATTTACCTAATTCACTGTTGGTTCCATAAAATAATGCTCCCCCTAGGATTAGCAGCAAACAATTTACGACGAAAGCGACAGTTAATTGAATATTTGAATCCCAAGTAGTGAAACGAATTGCTTTGGCTTTCTCAGCATCATCGTTACGATCAAATTTCCGAGCTTGCGCAATGGAAGAATGCAAATATAAGTTATGAGGCATGACTGTCGCTCCAACGATTCCCAAGGCTAAAAATAACATGGATTTATCTGTCGCTATTTTTGTGTCTGGAATAAAACCTCGTAATACTTCACCAACATTTGGATCTGCTAATGCCACTTCATAAGCAAAAACAAAAAAGATGACTGCAATTAAACAAGAAACAATTGCTTCGATTTTGCGAAAGCCTAACTTTGTCAGTAGCAAAAGTAATAAAACATCAAACGTTGTTATCAACACACCAATTAATAATGGAAAACCAAATAATAATTGCAAAGCAACGGCACCACCAATTACCTCAGCGATATCTGTTGCCATTATGGCTAACTCCGTCACCACCCACAAGGCAACGCCCGTTCGTTTACTTGTATGCTCTCTAGTCGCTTGGGCTAAATCCATTCCTGTCACGATTCCTAAGCGCGCAGCCATACTTTGTAGTAACATGGCAACTAAACTAGAAAGCAAAATCACACTAAGTAACGTGTACTTATATTCCGCTCCGCCAGCAATTGACGTAATCCAATTTCCTGGATCCATATAACCAACAGCCACTAAAGCGCCAGGTCCGCTATAGGCTAACAAAGTTCGCCAAAAGCTTGCGTTTTTAGGTACCTCGACGGTATTATTTATCTCTTCTAAACTAGGTCCATTTGCATAATTAAGCATTTTTTCCGTTTTCTTTTCTTTCATCCAACATCCCTCAATCTATCTTGTTCAAACATTTCACTTTTAGGTACACCTAAAACTAGTTAACATAATTATAGTCTTCTTATTCTTCGTTGTAAACTGTTACATTTTAATTTTTTAAGCACTTTCGCTATAAATCGTTTGGTTTTTACCAAAAAATCCCTTACACTTATTTTATCATAGATCGGAGGTTATGAGGATGAAGTTAGATATGGTCGGTATTATCGTCAACGATATGACACAAGCGCTCTCTTTTTACCAAACGCTAGGTTTTAACGTGCTGGGAGAAGCTTCGCCCGATTACACAGAATTACAAAACAATGGCGTCAGGATTTCTTTAAATTCACTACAAATGATTACTGGTGTCTATGGGTTTGCGCCTAGTCAGCAAGGCGATAAAATCGAACTTGCTTTTCTTTGTGAAACGGCCGCAGAAGTTGATAACACCGTGAAAAAAATGAGCCAAGCTGGTTACATTGTTTTTAAAGAACCTTGGAATGCACCTTGGGGCCAACGATACGCAATCATTAAAGACGTGGATGCAAATTTAATTTCACTCTTTGCCCCTCTATAATATTACTAAAAGATGCTCCACTTTCGTTTCTTTAACTCTCTTTCGAAAGATCAGTGCAGAATGGGTCTTAAGTAGGATGTCTTTTCTGTCTCTTTTTTTGTATAATAAACTTATCAAATGATGCGTATCTTACAACTTTGTTCGTTTGCAGAAAGAACAAACGATGTTTTTTATTGATGAAAAGTTATATACTAAAAGTACGATGAGTATAACTAAAGGAGATGAGAAATGTGAGTGTTACCCTATCTAGAAAAATTGTTAATATTATTTCCATTTTGGGCATTGTTGCAACCATAATTGCAACCATCTATTTTATCCGATTAGGTGTCTTCAAGGACATCAATGCACTAAGAGGACTAGTAGGGCAATCTGTCATTCTCGGTCCGATTATTTTCATGTTAATTCAGATTATTCAAGTGGTTATTCCGATTATTCCTGGTGGTGTTAGCTGTGCTGCAGGGGTCTTGATTTTCGGGCCAACAATGGGCTTCGTCTATAATTACGTTGGTATTGCACTTGGCTCTATTATCATTTTCTTATTAGGTCGTAATTATGGGAAACCATTCATTATGAGCCTTGTCAGTGATAAAACATATAACAAGTATATCGGTTGGTTAGACAATGAAAAACGTTTTGAACGATTGTTTGCTTTAGCAATTTTCTTCCCGATTGCACCGGATGATGCGCTTTGTTTAATGGCCGGTTTAACAAAAATGTCTGTGAAAAAATTTACTCTGATTATTTTATTAGCAAAACCTGCTTCTATCTATTTATATAGTCTTGCGTTAATTTATGGCGGTACATTTTTAACTAGCTTACTGGGAATGTAAAATAAATAAAAAAGCGAACGGACTAAATCAAAACTCTGCCTGTGTCAGTTTGATTTAGTCCTTTTATTATGGAATTTTGGTAGAAACTGGGGGACTTTTGATGTTTAGTTATTTTAAAAATAGTATTGTGAATACGCTAGATTTTCTTAAAGGGACAACGGCGTATTTTCGCGATGTGCTCTTGATGCACGGATTTATGTTATTCGTTCTATTGCCTTTATTGACAAGTTTGTCCAAATTGGTACTCAAAGAAGGTGGGATTGATTATATTTCCTACGATAACTTAGGGGCAATTGCTACGCAACATCCCTATGTCCTTTTGACTTTTCTACTAATTGGGCTGTTAATTTTACTGGCGCTCTTTTTTGAATTTACCTTTTTATTGCTTAGTGTTTATTTTATTAAGAAAAAGCAACCAATTACTCTAACGCAATTATTGCACGGCACCTTGCTTCAGATCAAAAAAGTTCGAGGAATTACCTTTCTGTTTTTCCTAGCATATTTCTTTTTGATTTTACCATTAAGCGGGTTAACCTTCCGCTCTTATTTATTAACAAGAGTTAAGATTCCAGCCTTTATCTTAGATTTTATTTTTGCAAATCGCGTCATTATTATTATTGGTTTCGTACTGTTAGAGCTGATTATCTTATATTTAGCGATTCGACTTGCTTTTGCCCTTCCAGAGTTGATTTTACGTGATGTTGGTTTTCGTAAGTCTTTAAAACGTAGTTGGCAAATTACAAAGCGGCGCTTTTTCCAGATTTTAGGACAATTTATTATCATTGGTGGAACTGTTTTAGGGATTTTTACGGCTGGCTATTTCTTGATATTTTTAGGTCAAACCGCAGTCGAAACGTTTAAACCTGAGTGGTCTTTACCTAGCGCTGTCATCGCTATGACACTCCTTCAGGTTATGATGCTCTTAAACTTGGTGTTGTCTAGTGTTGCTATTTTTTACATTATTGTTGATGATATGGAAGATGAAGGGATTTTGCCTGACATGCCAGAATGGTTCACCCCGAAATCAGAGGTTCGGGTAGAATGGACCACCTTCAGAGTCGTTCTTTTTTGTTTGATTGCAATCATCTTCGGAATTGGTGTAGGCACCTATAATACGAATTACCTAAGTCATACACCTGACCGAAAACCGGTTACCATCTCCCATCGTGGTGTCAATGGTAGCAATGGCGTTCAAAACACCTTAGACTCTTTAATCGAGACCAATAAAGCAAAACCTGATTATGTTGAAATGGATATTCAAGAAACCAAAGACCATCAATTTATTGTCATGCACGATTTTAATTTACGGACGTTAACGGGCGTTAATAAACGACCGAATCAATTAACACTTAAAGAATTAACGAACATGAATGTCACAGAAAATGGTCAAACTGCTAAAATGGTTTCTTTTGATGATTATTTAGCCAAAGCCAATCAATTAAAACAACGTTTATTAATTGAAATCAAAACCACGCCTCAAGATAGCCCTGATTTAGTACAGCGCTTTGTCAAACAATACCGTGAAAATATTTTAGAAAACGGCCATATCCTTCATACCTTGACCTATGATACGGCGATGGCCTTAAAGAAAGAAGAACCACGCTTTTATGTAGGCTACGTTATTCCTTTCAACATTGTGGGACCGCCTAAAATGCCAGTTGACTTTTTTACTATGGAATACAGTACAATGAATCGTAACTTTGTAAATGCCGCTCATCATGATGGGAAAAAGGTTTATGCTTGGACAGCAAATGATGAAGATGTTATGACGCGAATGATTTTTTATGGCGTCGATGGCATCATTACCGATCAGCTCAGTCTACTGAACGAAACAATGAAAACCGATTTAGAAAATCCAACATACTCCGATAAACTGTTGAATTTCGCTATTGGAATGGGTTAAAAAAAAGAGCCAATCTGCTGAGCAGATTGGCTCTTTTACGTTCATGTTAGTTGTTTTTACCAAAAATTCTTAAGAAAGCTAAGAATAAGTTGATGAAGTCAAGGTATAATTGTAATGCGAAGAAAACGGCCATCCCAGTACCTGCTTGATCACCTGTTTGCGCATAGACTTGGCGTATACGTTGGTTATCATAAGCAGTAATCCCTGAGAAAATTAGGACCATTAAAATGGAAATAAAGAATTCTACAGCACTACTGTGTAAAAGGAACATATTTAGCAACATCGCAATGATAATTCCGATTAAGGCACTATAAGCGGCATGACCAACTGCTGATAGGTCTTTCTTCGTAAAGACACCTACTAATGACATCGCGCCAAAGGTAGCTGCTGCACTTAAAAATGCGCCGGCCACTGTTCCACCAGTATACATTAATAACGTCACGGATAAAGTGACACCATTTAATAATGCATACGCAACAAATCCTGCAATCGCAATGGTTGGATTCTTCTGTGCTTTTGCGCCTAGATATAAAACTAAGCCAATTTCAACAAGCCAAATCATCCAAAAAGCTAAGCTTGATTTGAATAAAGTAGCTAGAACAGGTAAAAAGACAGTCGTCATTGCATAAGCCATGATTGCGCTAATACCAATTCCTAACGCTAAAAATCCGTAAATTTTGGCATAAAATTTATTCAAACCTGTGCCAGTTTGGATATACTCTTGATTATTCATAAGTTAAAGTCCCTTCTTTCTCTGTTAGTTCATCAATCGTCACTTGGGGTGGTTGAACCATCACCACTGCATCTAACACGCGATTTTCTTGCTCATTAACAGCCTCAACTGAAATGGTAATCACATCTTTCATTTTGTCGACTTTGATTACTTCTAATTGGAAAGTCAATGTTTCGTAATGAAAAACGGGTTCCACAAAGTTCACAGAGAAATTCACAACATGTGAACCTGGTCCTGGTAAATGTTTTGAAATCGCACTAGTGATAATTCCCATCAGCATAATTGATGGTACGATTGGTTTTTCATATTCTGTTTTTTGGGCATAATCATGTTGGATATATAAAGGATTCGCATCATTGGTCAAGCCCAAGTAAAGTAATAAGTCCTTGTCTTCAATTGACTCTGTCAAGGACAACGAATCTCCCTCTTCGATATCTTCGATGGTTTTGCCTAATTTTCTCGGTTTTCCGATATTCAAATTAGTACACCTCCGTTATTGATAAGATAATTGTACCAAAATGTACTTAAAAGGCAAGTTAAAAAGTAGTCTTTAAAGGATGTTTAAACAAAACCAACTTATCTACCATGCTAGCATTCTAAAAAAAACAACGGAACAGGAGCAGCTTCTTATTTTTTGAAGCCAGATACCCCTGTCCCGATTTTGTTTATGTTCTCTTATAAAACGTTTCTAGTTGTGTTACTTAGTAATGTTTCGTAAGCTTGTTCAAATTTCTGAACGTCGCCAGCACCCATAAAGACCACCACTGCATTTTCAAAATCTAGTAAAGGTGACACATTATCTTCGGTAATTACTTGTCCACCTTTTTGAATTTTTTCACCTAAATCTTCAATGCGTACCTCGCCTTGTGTTTCACGCGCAGAGCCAAAAATATTACATAAGAATACTTCATCTGCCAAATCCAGTGCTTCAGCAAATTCATCCATTAAGGCAATTGTTCGTGTAAATGTATGTGGCTGGAAGACAGCAATAATTTCTTTGTCAGGATATTTTTGGCGGGCGCCATCAATCGTTGCTTTAATTTCAGCTGGATGGTGCGCATAATCATCAACAATAATCATGTCACTGACTTTTTTCTCGCTAAAACGACGTTTTACACCTTTAAAACTTAGCATTTCTTCTGCGACTTTTTGCATATCAAGTTTTTCAAAATAAGCCACAGCAATCACACCTAGCGCATTCATGATATTGTGATGGCCAAATGCTGGTAAGACAAAATGACCTACAAAATCATCCTTGTGATAAACATCAAAAGATGAGCCTTCCGTTGTTCGTTGAATATTTCGGGCTTGGATATCATCCTCTTCGCTGACGCCATAATAATAAACTGGCACTTCTGATTCTAACTGGCGAAGATACTTATCATCACCATAAGCAAAAATTCCTTTTTTGACTTGATGAGCCATTGTTTGGAACGCTGAAAAAACGTCCTCAATGCTCTTGTAGTAATCTGGATGATCAAAATCGATATTCGTCATAATCGCATAATCTGGTGAATAAGCCAAGAAATGACGGCGATACTCACACGCTTCAAATGCAAAGAAATCAGCATCTGGTTCGCCGTGGCCAGTGCCATCCCCTATTAAATAACTAGTTGGATTGATACCACTTAATACATGTGCTAGCAAACCAGTCGTACTTGTTTTCCCATGTGACCCTGTTACAGCAATGCTTGTGTACGGTTCGATAAAACGAGCAATGAAATCGTGGTAACGAATTACTTCTGCGCCTAATTCGATGGTGCGGGCGATTTCCTCATGGGTATCTGGAAAAGCATTTCCAGCAATAACAATCATGTCTTTATCAATATTATCTGCATTAAATGGTAAAATAGGGACACCTGATTTTTCAAGATCCCGTTGTGTAAAGAAATACTCTTCTACATCTGATCCTTGAACGTTGTAGCCTTTTTGGTGTAAGACCAACGCTAATGAGCTCATGCCAGAACCTTTAATTCCGACAAAATGGTATAATTTGTTCTCTTGATTTCCCATTATAATCCTCTTCTCTGTCACTATATAAAACATACCTTTTTTAAAAAAAATTCAATCATACGAGATTCATTATCGTATAAAACAAAAAAATAATCAACTATTAAAACAGAATAAAAAACTTACATGTTTCAATTCCACATGCAAGTTTCATCTCTTAACTAAAATATTTACTGTTTTCTAATACAGAACTTGAATCTTCTAGCATCCCACTTAATGGTTTATCCAAGATGCCCTTTTTCTTCTCTTCTGTCACAGGTACTTCAGGCTCCACTTGAGCATTCGCTTTAGCTAATTTTTTCCCATAAGCAGTTTGACTTTTAGCATTTTTCTTTGCGGCATTCAAACGGGAACGCGAACGTAAATCCAACGCATCTTCGCCAAAACGTTCTAAGTCTGGTTTGATTTGTTGATATTGTCGTCTAGTTAAAGGAATCTCAGGTTCTGAGGTTGGAATATTAAACTTCCGCACCGTTGGATCTTCTTCCGTATCTTTCACTTGAAAAGCCGTTGGTTCATCATCAAGAATGACATATGAACGCCGATCTTTTTTCATTGCTTTTAGCAACTCTTCTTCAGTAAAACTAGGTTCCTGTTCCTCAGGAATCACAGAAGCCGGGATATATTTAGGAACAAAATAAGAAGGTGTCGTTTTCTGCACTAATGGTGATGCGGCAGGTCTACTTGGTTTCGCTACGACTTCTTTTTTTTTATACGTTTGTGTCCAGCCATTTCCTTTTGGCGTCCCAAAAAGGCTATTATTTTTTTTCGTTGCTTGTTTATTTTTCGTTGCTTTACTAGCATGTTTTGTGTAGTCTGGCAAATTAGAACGATGACGTGCTAATTGCTCTTGTTGTGCTGCCGTTAATTGTTGTGTTTGTTTATTTGTAGTTGATTGATTCGTTGTTGGTTGTTGGACGGATGGTGTGCTTTGTCTAGTATCTTCGGCAGATGTTGCAGTTCTTCTGCTACCAGACATTGCTTTACCAATCAGATCATCTTGAAATAAGTTACGTTCATTATCTGTTGGTAATTTTACGCCCTGTTCATCATCATACGCTGGAAAACGGAAATGTTTTCTCTTCACTTGAGCATTATCCATTGCGGTCATTCCTTTTATTTTTCTTTCTCATTAGTTTAACACATTCTCAATGAATACTAAAGAACTTGCCTGAATTTTTAAGAGAACAAAAAAAGAAACCTCCGTTTAAAAAGGTTTCTTTTTTGTTTATTTATCTAGTTGTAATTTGGCAAAGTCCGCTTTGACTTGAATGAATGACTGAAACAATTGTAAAAACTGAAAGAGTCGCGCCCGATTTTCAAATTCACTTCTTGTTTGCGGCAATGGTTTTGTGCGATAGGTTTCATAAACGGTCTTAATTCGATTCATAATTTCTTGTCCATCATTATTCTCTGCAAATGTTTCTGCCGTATATTCCAACAATTGTTGAATATAGCGAACTTGTTGCGCATCAACAGTAATATCTTCTAATAATTCCAACATGTTTTTTAGAATATTACTTTGCATTTTTCTCATCGCAAAGTACTCTAAATAGTACGTATTGGTAGACAGCAATTGATTCTCGGCATGATTTTTGGCCCACGTCTCGCCTGTGCGAATAAAGGTTTTTAAATCTGCACAATACATGACCAAATTTCGCTCTCCTGCAGCGTTGTTTAAATGTAGCGCCATTTCCCTTAAAATTTTACGAAACATTGTTTCAATGACTTCTTGGTCTTCTCTTAAACGTTTTTCTGTATCAGGCATATAAGAATTAGCTAATAACGCTAGTCCCACACCAATACTCATTAATAAAAACTCATTTCCAATAATCGCCCAAGAAAGATTTTTTTCGACTAAATAATGAGTTACCAAAACGGAACTCACAACAATCCCATCAGATAATTGAAAATACACAGCTGCTGGAATAAATAATAACAAAAAAATACCAAAAGCAATCGCTGTAAAACCTAAAAAAGTAAAACAAATATACGCTAAAATAGTTGCCAAAGCTAAGGATAACAAACGATAAATTCCTGTCATGACAGATGTTTTTTTCGTGCTAGTAACACTTAAAACCGAAATAATCCCTGCCGAAGGGGCATAAAGTAATCCCAGTTTTTCCGCAATAATCATTGCTAATGCAGCGCTAATGGCTGTCTTGACTGTTCGTAAACCAATTTTCATGCATACTCCCCTTAAAAAATAATAATTCTTCACTTTTCTCTAGTAATTTTACCTCTATTTCGGTTATCATTAAAGAGAAAAGTTATTTAGGAGCGAATATTTATGATAGTGGGTCGATTTCGTTTAGGCATGCGAACGTTAAAAACAGCAATTGCTGTCATGCTGTGTATTCTTTTATTTCAATTTTTCCATCGTGGCTCACCTATGATTGCCTGTTTAGCAGCTGTTTTTTCGCTAAGACAAGATTTAAATACCAGTTTGTCTTTTGGAAAATCGCGCATTATTGGAAACACATTGGGTGGCTTTTTAGCTTTGCTTTATGTATTAGCACAAGATTATTTTCCTAATCAACACTTAGTAGAATTACTGCTACTACCACTTTTAGTCATTATCGTCATCGTTGTTTCTGATGGGATTAATAACAATGCTGGAATCATTTCTGCAACTGCGACACTTTTAATGATTTCTTTAAGTATTCCGCAAAGCGATTCCTTTCAATATGCAATGGAACGTGTGTTGGATACATTCATTGGGACCTTTATAGCGATTGGTTTAAACGTCTTTTTACAACCTAAGCCAGCAGAAGAAGCCCATGAAATTTCTGAAGATTTAGCTGAATTAGAAAAGAAAGAAAAAGAACTAGAAGCTTTACGCCAACAAGTTCAAGCGCGGATTGCTGCAGAAGAAAACACTGATGACAAGGCAAATAAATAAAGAAACAGCCGATTGAAGAGAATAACAATCGGCTGTTTCTTTATAGTTCCCAATTCGTTTTTGCTTGAAAGTTGGCGGCTGCGCCAATCAAGTTGGCATCATTTTGATAATGGCAGGTCACGATTTCTGGAACAAAATCTTTTAATTCAAAGGTTTGTAAATGCGTTAGCATCCGGCGATTAATCTCTGCTAATAAGCCTTCTTTAGCAGAAACACCGCCTCCGAGTACAATCATTTCAGGATCATAAGAAAACTGTAAGCCGAATAATCCTTGTGTTAAATAATCATAAAAATTATTGACTTCTTCGCGAGCAATCTCATCCCCTCGTTGTGCCAGTTCAAAAACTTCTTCTCCTGTCACCGCCTGTTTTTCGACTCCAATTCGTTCACAATAGCGCTGAGCCATTTTGACAGCTGTGCCAATTTCACTGAATGTTTGGCCATTACTTAAAAAGTTCAGTCCAAACTCGCCTCCATATAAATGAGCGCCTTTGTACAATTCACCATTGCGAAAAATCGCTCCGCCAATTCCTGTCCCAATAACGACAAAAAGCACTTCTTTTTTTCCTTTCGCCGCGCCTTCATATATCTCAGCTAAACCAGCACAATTCGCATCATTTTCGATAGTCACTGGTAAGCCAAACAACGCTTCTAATTCTTCATAAATGTTAAAATGATGAATATATGGAATGGCGGAAATCCCTAAAATCTGTTGACTTTTTTCGTCAACTACTCCAGGTGAACTAAAAGCAACACCACTAATCGACTCATTTCTTTTGTCTACATAAACCGAATATAAATGCGCTTTCATTTCTTCCCAAGAGCCAGGTGTTGGAAAGCTCCCTTGATTTGTTAATTCTTTGCCTGTCCAAACGCCGTATTTCACGGAAGAACCGCCAAGATCAAATGCTAAAATTGCCATATTTATCCATCCTTTTCTACTTCTGTTTTCTTATTTCTTCGATACGTATACGGTCCATGATAGGTCTCATCAGGATTTTTCGTCAAGCGAAATTTCAACGGAACATAGTCAATGCCGCCTTTAACAAAAGGATGACATCGTAAAATCCGTGCTACTCCCATCGTTGTTCCTTTGACACTTCCATGTGTATGAATTGCATCAATCATATATTGTGAACACGTTGGGTAATAGCGACAACGTGCAGGCAATCCTGGAGAAATAAATCGTTGATAAAAACGAACACCGCCGATTAACGGATTTTTCATAAAGTGCCTTCTTTCTAACTAATTCTTACTAAAGAATAGCTTGTTTTTTCATGTTTGGCAAGTCTTAGTTACAAGAAATTACACCAGGTGCACCTATTACGAATTCTTACATTTCTGTTGCTATCCAAATGAAAAAAAACGTGCTACACTATAAAAAAAAGGAATGGAGGCTTAGTAAATGGGATTAAAATTTGAACGTTCCAATGACTTAGATAAACTCTTCGATTCTTTCGCCGTTGATCCATTAAAGAAAGAAGTACCTCTTGAAGAACTGGCAAAACAACGACAAGAAGTAAAAAAAGAAGAAGCAAAAAAACAAGCAAAAGAGTAATTTTGCTTGTTTTTTTCTATAGAAACTTTTCAATTGCTGTCCAAGCTGCTTCTTTTCCTTCTTTTGTTTCAGAAGAGAAAATAATAAAGTCATCTTGTTTATCAAAATTCAAGGCTTTTTTGATGACACTCTCGTGTTTGTTCCATTTGCCCCGCGGAATTTTGTCTGCCTTAGTTGCCACAATAATAACTGGCAAATCATAGTATTTCAAAAATTCATACATTTGGATATCATCTTGGGTCGGCGGATGACGTAAATCAATTAAAGAAACGACTGCACGTAATTGCTCACGTTGCGTGATATACGTTTCAATCATTTTTCCCCACTTCGCACGTTCTGTTTTAGAAACTTTGGCATAACCATAGCCAGGAACATCCACAAAGTGTAAGGCGTCCTCAATTAAATAAAAGTTTAGCGTTTGCGTTTTACCAGGTTTACCTGAAGTTCTTGCTAAATTTTTACGATTAATCAAGGTATTAATAAAAGATGATTTCCCAACGTTCGAACGTCCAGCTAAAGCAATCTCCGGTAACTGAGATTCAGGATATTGTTTAGGGGATACCGCACTAATCACGATTTCTGCATTATGTACGTTCATTGTTTTCCTCCGTTCTTCTGTTCAGTCTTTCATTCAAAAGCTTAATAAAAACAGCTCTTTCGGAGATCCGCCGAAAGAGCTGTTTTCAGCTTCAATCTTATACAGCTTCTTTATCTTTTTTGTTATAAATAATTGTTGGTTTACCGGTACCTTCAGCGGCCATTTTAGTAATGATAACTTTTTCAATGCTTTCATCTGAAGGAACATCAAACATTACGTCCATCATAATTTCTTCAATGATTGAACGAAGTCCGCGTGCGCCAGTATTACGTTCAATGGCTTTGGCTGCGATGGCTTTTAATGCTTCTGGTTCAAATTCTAATTTAGTGTCATCAAGAGACAATAATTTTTGATATTGTTTCACCAAGGCATTCTTCGGTTCTGTTAAAATTCGAACCAAATCATCATTCGTTAATTTATCAAGCGCAGCCATTACAGGTAAGCGTCCAATAAATTCTGGAATTAAACCAAATTTCAATAAATCTTCTGGAATAATATGTTGCATGATGCTTTCTTCTTCATTTAAAGCAGAATTAGTTTTACCAAAACCAATAGTTTTTTCGCCTAAGCGGTTTTTAACAATGGTTTCAATTCCATCAAATGCTCCACCAACGATGAAGAGAACATTCGTTGTGTCAATTTGGATAAATTCTTGATGTGGATGTTTGCGGCCCCCTTGTGGTGGTACACTTGCAACTGTTCCTTCAAGAATTTTTAGTAAGGCTTGTTGAACACCCTCACCTGAAACATCTCGAGTAATCGAAACATTTTCACTCTTACGGGCAATTTTATCAATCTCATCAATATAGATAATGCCCTTTTCCGCACGTTCAACATTATAGTCAGCAGATTGTAGTAATTTTAAAAGGATGTTTTCAACATCTTCCCCTACATAACCTGCTTCTGTTAAACTGGTCGCATCAGCGATTGCAAAAGGTACATTTAATGTTTTTGCTAACGTTTGAGCCAAGAAAGTTTTACCTGAACCTGTTGGTCCAATTAAACAAATGTTACTTTTTTGCAATTCAACGTCATCTTGAGTTGCAGCTGTTTCTGATTGATTCACACGTTTATAGTGATTGTAAACAGCAACAGAAAGTGTGCGTTTTGCACGTTCTTGTCCAATAACATATTCATTTAAAACATTTAAAATTTCTTGGGGTTTTGGCACATCCGTTAATTCTCGGACTGCTTCATCATAAAATTCTTCATCAATAATCTCTTTACATAGATCAATACATTCATTACAAATATAGACACCCGGACCAGCAACAATTTTTTTTACTTCTTCTTGTGTTTTCCCACAAAATGAACAACGAACGGTCCCATTATTATCCGTATTGTCGTACATGTTCGTCACCCCTCTAAAAATCAAAAAATGACTGTCATCACAGTCTCTCATCATAATAGCACAAACCACTTTAAAATGCGAACATCTCAGATAGAAAGTTTTATTGTTCTTAGACTTCTTATGGTATACTACATTATATAAAAGCACTTTCATAAAAAGTGATTGTGTTGAAACAAATTGGAGGAATTGTGATGTTAGAACAAATTTTACTAGGTACCTATACTCGAAGAGCCAGCCAAGGCATTTATAAAATTGCATTAGATACGACACAAGGTCGTTTAACAGAAGCGACACTTTTGTTAGAAGAAACGAGTCCTACCTATCTTGCTCTGAGTCAAAAGGGCGAACTTTTTAGCGTCACTAGTGTTGACGGTGAAGGTGGCACTGCCGCTTATCAACCAGAAATGGACCATTTTAACTTATTGAATAAAGTAACTGAGGAAGGTGCGCCGCCATGTTATGTAGCTGTTGACGAAAACCGACAACTTGTCTATGCAGCAAATTATCACCAAGGTATCGTTCACGTGTATCGTATCTTAGAAGATGGTTCTTTGGAAGATGCTGACAAAGTGATTCATACAGAGCCAACTGGTCCTCATGAAAACCAAAACAATGCCCATGTTCATTACACAGATTTGACGCCTGATCAACGCTTAGTCGTCTGTGATCTAGGAACCGATCGTGTGTATACGTATAATGTTAGCTTAGATGGAAAGCTTTCTGAAATCGCTCAATTCGTGACTGAGCCAGGGACTGGTCCACGTCATTTAGTGTTCCACCCAACAAAATCATTGGCTTATTTATTTGGTGAATTAGATAGCACTGTTTCAGTTCTTTCATATGATGAAACAGATGGTTCTTTCACTGAATTACAAAAGGTTTCTACTTTACCTGCTGATTATGATGCGTTTAATGGTGGTGCTGCGATTCGTATTTCTTCTGATGGCCGTTTCCTTTATGCTTCAAACCGTGGCCATAACTCAATTGCTGTCTATGCTGTTTCAGAAAATGGCGAAGCGATTGAACGAATTCAATTAATTTCAACAGAAGGCGATATTCCGAGAGATTTTGATTTAGATCCTTCTGAAGATTTCATCGTTGTCGCTAATCAAGACTCTGATAACTTAACACTTTATCGTCGGAACCAAGAAACAGGCTTATTAGAAATGATTCAAAAAGATGTTGCTGTTCCCGAATGTGTTTGTGTTTTATTTGTATAATTAAGTTGACTATTTCCTTGGAAAATAACAGGAGTCAGATGCTAATTAATGTTTGCATCTGACTCCTGTTTTCTTATTTTAAACGATGGATTAGTTCTCCAATTCTTTAACGTATAAATAAAAAGAGCCAAAGTCTAAGCGATTCATTTGTAAAGATTCATGAATTTTTGTGAACCCTTTACTTTCGAAAAATCGAATCATTCTATGGTTTGTATGATTAGTTTGAGCATACATTTTACGTCTTCCTTCCCAGACTGCTCGTTTCTCCAATTCATGGAACAACAAACTGCCATAACCCTTGGCAATATAATTAGGCGAAGTTGCAAAGCGCTTTAACCAAACAAAGTCTTGTTCCTGCTCCATACAGAACGTTGCCATTGAAAAAATCATTTCTTCGTGCACTAGCAAATACAATCGTTTTTTTGTAATGTCTTCTTGAATATCTCCTTGAGAAGGGTAGTCCTTTGTCCACTGTGTAATGCCCACAACATCCATGTATGCCTTTACTTCTGTTAAAAATTGAAGAATAATCGGTAACTCTTTCTCATCAGCCACTCTAATTTTCATTGTTTATTCTCTTAATAAGGTAACAATAGAATCGACAAGACAATCACACTAATAATGCCAATGATGGTCGGTACACTCGTCCGTTTTAAAATTCTGATGGGACTAACTCCTACTGTTGATGCGACAATCATGACAACTGCTGCTACAGGAGAAATCGTTCTAGTTAAATTCGCGATCATCTGCATTGGCAAGGAAATTAAAATACCATCAATCCCTGCTTTTTCGGCAATCCCAGGGATTAGTTCGATAACCGCATAAAACATTGCCAGACCTCCACCGCTTAAAATTCCAAAAAGGGTCGTTGCACCGCTGAAAATTAAGGTCGTAACGATTCCTGCTGAACTTGATGCTTCGACAGATGCCATAATACTATCAATAATTCCTAACGTTTGAATCGCAGACGTGAACAATGAACCGCCTACGACAAGCATCACAACTTGACTAAACCCTTGCCCCATTCCTTTAAACATCTCGACAGCTGTATCTTGAACTTTTTTAAAAGATTTCAAGCGAAGCGTCTCAACCAATACAGCAATGAAGAAAGAAATAAATGTAAGAACAAAAATATCCATCGTTATTTCTTTAATAAACATTCCTGCGATTCCCACTCCAACAATTAATAATAGCGGTAATATTGGCAATATTGCATAAAATTTAGGAACATCAAATTCTTTTTGTTTGCTTAAGCCCTCTTCATTTAATGAAACATAGGCAGCCTCACCTTCTTTTTTATCGCAGTATTTTTGCCAGAAGTACTGTGCAACCGCAATGATTAATAACGATGGCAGCGAAATTTTGGCATTCCATACAACATAATTTAACACATCATAACCAAGGGTATTTGCGGCGATTACGTTATCCGCGCCTAAAGGTGTTGGCATGATAGTTGCCGTCATTGCAATCACACCTGCAGCAGTTAATGACGAAATCCCCATGCTGGCTAGCATCGGATATAATATAGACATTAAAATAATCGCTAAGCTTGTGCACTAGGAACTACTAGTGACATTAAATTTCCAATTAAAAAGACCACAGGGACAAATAACGATTTACGTTTAATCTTCATTAATGGTTTCACCAAAAAGTTGACAGCCATCTGATTGGCCCCGATTGCATTCATATAGCCTGAATAACCAAAAAGAATCATAATTACAATTCCTGCTGAACTCACTTGTGCAATAATTGTATCTTTAAACTTCAAGAAAATATCAAATAATCCAAAACCGGTTCCTTCCCCTGCAGGATAAATGGGATGTCCTAACATCCATGCACATGCAAGTAGAACAAGCGCACCAATAATTAAGCTGAGTGCGGGATGATAATTTTTTACAATCAAATAGGCTACAACAACTAAAACGACCAATACCAATAAACTTTCAATCATACTTATCCTCCTTCAGTTAATTAACCGCTTTCATTTTTTCGACAACCCATTTTTGAAAAGCTTCAACATTTACATCTATACAGGCAACGGCATTCGTGTTTTTATGATACTTCATTTTTAAATCCGCAACAGTAGCTCCCGCGGCTGGACCTTCCAAAGCAACTTCAATGAACGTTTCAGTTGTCTCAAATAATTCTGGTGAAGTTAAATAGGCAATCGCACAGACATCATGCATTTTCAAACCTGTAGTTAGACTGCCGCCTCTATAATGACGGAAAAGACCATAAAACATTTCCCCAACTCTACCAAGCGCTCTGATGGCTGTTACTTCATGATTCGTTAACACAGCTTGACTTGTAACATCTAATCCTACCATTGTTAGCGGGACACCTGATTGGAAAACAATTTGTGCAGCGTGTGGATCGACATACGTATTAAATTCAGCACTTGTATTTGTATTTCCCCTTGCTAATGAGCCACCCATCATGACGATTTCTGCAATATTTTCTTTGACTTCTGGATAGAGGGTCAGTAACAAAGCAATATTCGTTAATGCAGCAATTGGAACAATGGTCAAAGGAACATCACTAGACAGAATTTCTTTTCGCATAGCTTCCACTGCATGAATATCTAAACACGTAGAGATAGGTTGCGGAAACTCAAAGCCATCCATGCCAGTCTCCCCATGAATCTCAGCAGAATCTTCCAATTGAATAAGTAACGGACAATTACACCCCTTGGCTACAGGAACCTTTTTCCCAAAAAAATCGACAAGTTTCAAGGCATTATTTGTTGTTTTTTCTACATCTACATTCCCTGCAACCGTCGTTATTAAGCGAACTTCTAGGTTAGGATGATTCAGTGCAATCGCTAAAGCTACAGCATCATCAATTCCTGGGTCCGTATCAATAATGATCGGTCTTTTCTTTGTATCCATTTTTCTTCCTCCATTCACATTTAGGAAAAACATTTCCGGAAACGTTTTCTTAATTTGAGATTAACAGCGCTTTCATTAAAAGTCAAGCAGAATTTCTAAATAATAAATAATTAGGCTTTTTCTTGACTTTCTGCTTTTAGAATGCTTACTATAAAAAAGAGTTCAGTGAAAGGACGAAAATGATGAATATTAAAGATATTGCAAAATTAGCTGGCGTTTCCGCTTCAACTGTATCCAAAATTATAAATAATAAAGATCAAACTATTAGTAAAGAAACCCGTGAGCGTGTCTTAAAAATCGTTCGAGATTACAACTACACACCTTACTCAGCAAATCTCGTCACAAATAGTACTACAAAAACCTTCGTGTTATTATTAAATAGCCATGAAACTTTTGAGGCTTGGGTAACGAGCTTTATTGATAAAGCTCAAGAAAATGGCTATAACTGCTTGATTTTAAATAGTCACGGTAGTTTAGAACAAGAACTGAAAAATATTACCTCGCCAACTTTAAAACAAGCCAGTGGCATTATTTGGGACCCAATCAATGAAAACAGTAAACAATACGCGAAATTTATAGAAGAATTAACGATTCCTTACTATTTCGTCAATCACTCAACTAACGAATTACCTTCTCTAGCGGGGCTTTATGAAGAAGCTAGTTATGTTTTAACCCAAGAATTATTACAGAATAACCATAAAAAAATTAGTTATTTCGTCACTAACCCAAAATATAAAGAAGCAATTATTGCAGGCTATAAAAACGCCTTATTTGATGTCAATTTACCCTTTAGTAAAGAAAATATTTTAACTACTATCCCTGCTGATTTCAGTAATCAGCTTATCACAGATGGGATTACGGGTATCCTTACTGATGACTATACCCAGGCTGTTTTTTTGGAACAGCTTTTAAAGCAGAGCGGTTTGCGAACCCCCGATAATTACTCTTTACTCGCAATTAAGCGAAAAATTGATCGTTCATTTTTACCTGATCATATTTCTTCCGTCTTATTAGATACAGAGACGTTTGGCAGCCAGTTAGCCTTATTATTGCTTAACAAACGCAAAGAAAAAACAGCCTTGATTAATGAGGCTGAAAAATTGGTGCTAGATCACAAAAATACATTAGGCATGTCTAGTGTTAATCCACATAGCAAAATGATTGTAGTAGGTAGTTTAAACGTTGATAATTATCTGTATTCAACAAATTTACCACATAACGGCAAAACAAATTTTTTGTCTAGCTATGCTAAATTCCCCGGCGGAAAAGGATTAAATCAAGCTGTTGGCTTAACCAAACTGGGGCATCAGGCCACCTTAATTGGTTGTTTAGGCTCAGACACAGATGCGAATTACTTATATAAAGAATTAGAAAAATACCACGTTACGACAGATGGTATCACACGTATTCAAGATACTGAGACTGGTCAAGCTTATATTTATGTTGAGACAAGCGGCGACTCCATGATTTCAATCTTACCTGGTGCAAACACAGCGCTTACGCCTAAAAAAATCGCACAGCAAAAACACCTATTTATGGATGCCAGTTTTTGTCTCATTCAAACAGAAATTCCTTTGTCTGCTGTAGAGAAAGCTTGTGAAATTGCCCAACATTCAGGCGTACCGATTATTTTAAAACCAGCTGCTATTCATCATATTCCAGTGAATATACTAGAAAAGGTTGATTTTTTCATTCCCAATGAAGATGAATTATTGGAACTTCAACCAGATACTGGTACATTAGAAGAGAAAGCGGCGTACTTCTTAGAAATGGGCGTAAAAAATGTCATTGTTACTTTAGGAAAAAAAGGCGTGTTATTAAAAACACCCCAAGTGTGCCACTATTTCCCTGCAACAGAAAATATAGCTGTGGATAGTACTGGTGCCAGTGACAGCTTTATCAGCGCGCTCGCCTCCTATCTTTCGAAAGGTTATCCGACTGAAGCAGCCATTCAAATAGCAATTCAGGCTGCAGGATTTTCAGTTTCTAAAGAAGGTGTGATTGATTCTTTAGTTGATCATGTCACTTTGGAAAATTATTTGATAAAAAAAGAACCCGCTCTTTTTGCTCATCGTAACACCTGTGTCGACTGACACAGGTGTTTTCCTGCTGAATATCTTGTTATTTTCTCATAAACCAATGAGAATTGTTCTTTTTTATTACAATTTATTAGGCGAACTATTATAATAAAAGAGAAGTTATAACTAAGGAGTGAGTCTCATCAAAACACAAGATGCCATAAAAACATTTTTACTTTCAAAGAAAACACAAAAAAAATTGGCTGTCTTTTTATACTTAGCAAAACAAACAAACCTTGATTTATCTAGTGTTGCCCGAAAATTCGATCTTTCTACTAAAAATTTATCAATTTATCTTCGTGAAATTCAAGAAGACTTAGCAACCCTTCCTGAAAATACCTTAGAGATTCAGATCCATCACGGAAAAATTTCATTACATACGACTTCCAATGATTTTCTTTCCCACTATTTTTTATTATTTAATTATTACTGTGTCCATTCTACTGACTTCATTCTTTTTCAAGCAATTATCAAAAAAGAAAACAATTCTGTCTGGAAAGTGAGTCAAGAAACTAATTTTAGCTCATCTTACATTTACAAACGGTTAAATAACATTAATAAACTATTTGGTTTGTATGGAATTTCCGTCCATTTTTCCCCCTCGGCGAGTAAAGTGATTACAGGTTCTGAATTTCAAGTCCTATATGCTTTTCTTGATGTCTACTGGACCATCTTTTTAAATACCTTAGCCTTACCACGTTATACCTCTACTTATTTTGAAGATATACTGACGCAACATATTAAACCAGAAATTCTTGAACGCTTGGAACACGCTTCTCTACTAAAATTAAATTTACTTTTACACATCGCAAAATATCGCTTTCCATATACTTGTGAAGATGATCTCCAAAAAGAATTTGAAGAACATCCTTATTTAAGGCTTTTCTCAGACTCAAAACAAACTATTTTTTGTTCCCAATCAAATTTTTCAGAAGATCAACAGCGGGTTGTAGATATCATTGCACCCATTGCCATTGATAATTTTGATTCAGCAAAACGAGCCAAAGATTTACTGGCTGCTCTAAATGAAATTTCTTGCCCAGAATATTTCTACGTTGATTCTTTATTAACCAATTTTTGCGAAGTTTTTCAAATTCCAAAAATGCGTGAATTTGATCGTCATTACTTCTTACTTATTTTATTTAAAAATATTATCTATAACCAATTATTTATTTCACAGCAACCAAATACCGCAATTCTAGATTTTTTAGTCAATAAAAATAGTACTTATCAAAAAGATTTACAGAAAGAAATTTATGCTTTTTATCAAAATTTTTCAGCGCATTCCCCTTATCAGCTAAGATTTAAGGATCAGGAGAACCCAATTTGGACATGTGAATTGTTGTTACGAATTTATAAGCACTATAGTCCCCGCAAAAAAATTAAAATTGGTGTTGCATATTCTCGCGATTTTTACATTGCTAGCTTTATTATGATGAAAATCAAGCAAGCATTTAGTGAGGATATTATTTTTGAACGAACCGATTTTTCTAGTTGTGATATTGTGATTACTGACTATCCCTTATTTGATTTACCAAAAGAAATTGACCGAATTTACATTTTAGAAGAAGAATTAACCCGAGAAGATTGGGAACTAATTTTCAGTAAAATAAGTATCGCCATTTTTGATTTGCAATATTAAAACAAACATCAAGCGCCAACCTGTCTCACCAGCCATAATGAAAACAAGCAACCTACAAACCACTTCTGCCAGTTTTAGTCTGACAGAAAATAGTTTGTAGGTCGCTTGTATATTGCTGTTCTTTTCTACGTTACCTTCAAAGACAATCTAGTAAGTGGGTACACGTCGTACTTCAGTCCTTAAAGTGCTACGCTTCCACCGCTGATCAGTTTTTAAGCCTGAGACGAAGATCCAAAGTGTTTTTTGTCTCAGGCTCTTACATTTTTTCAACAAAGGTATTGCTAGGCGCTACTTGAAGCTGAAAACTATTTTCTCTATCGAGATTCCTCATCAGTAGACTCAAATTTAAAACTTTTTTCTATAAAAGCGACTTCTTTTGCTTATGTTTTTACAAAAGAAGAATAGTCTTTGGGATCTTTGACCTTTTCCAATTGGTCAACAGAGACTTCTAATTCAAATCCTGTTCCATCTTTAAAGAGATAATATTTTGAGATGTCTGTATATCCTTGATTCCGTTTTAAAATATAGCCGGTTTGTACATCAGCAATTTTATCAATTGGGTATGCTTTGATAAACTCTTTACTTGTATCCAAATAATCAGAAAGACTGTTGACAAGATTGCCAGAAAGGTACATACCTGCCGATGTATAATAGTCTCTTTTTTCATAAAAACTGATATTGCCTAGATATTTTGTATCTGGATACTCCTCTGTAGAAGGTAAAATTAAAAAGTTCTTTCCGCCACTGGTTTCAATATCGGCATCGCCGATAATTTCTATTTGATAGCCTTGATTAAATAAAAGTTTATTTTCTTCTATTGTGACTTTTAGTGGTTTTTCTAAATCAACAGGTCCAGTTGTGGTAAGTCCAGCTTCTTTTAAAGGATAAACATCTTCTGATGAAGCGGAGTAATCCCAATAATCATCTTTCTCCGCAAGATCAATATATACTATAAAGCCAATTGCTACAGCAATGCCTATCCAAATATTTTTTTTGTTCTTTTTTTGTTTTTTCTTTTTTTTCGTCTGTGGTTTTACCACTTTTTTATTTGGGTTAGGAAGTTGCTTTACTGTGTCTGTTCTTGTGACAGGAAAAAACGACCATTTTGGCTTTTGAAAAAGCGCATCATATGTATCATAAAAATTCTTTTGTTTAGCCATTTTTTCTCTCCACTAATTTTTTTGATAAGGCAATTTCCTCAGATGCTTCGGAGACTAATTTTTCGTAATCATCTGTGATACTTTCCGACAACACTCGTATGGTACTTAAGATACCATTGGTTGCAAGTGTTATTTCTTCTGTTGACAATTTATCTTCTTTAATGCTTAAAAACCGTTCTGATGCTCGTAAAATCTCTGGTACCTTATGATATAAAAAATCACTAAAATGAGTAATTGCTTCTGGATACTTCACTAAGTGTTTAAAGATGCCCTTAGCGGAAGCAACACCCAGTTCTACTTGTTCAATTTTTTTTAAATTTCGTGACTTATTCGTTAGTTCGTTTAAATAAATAATTTGTTTTTTTAATTCGTCCATAATTCTTTGGTACATCTCTAGGTCACTGTCCGTTAGATGGTGCGTCGTTTGATATTTTTTTAGATTTTTTTTATAACGGAAATACGTACGACCATTTCTATAAATAACCCAACCAATGTACCCAGTCCCCACTAACAAAACCATTATCCCATTCAAATCATTTACTCCTTTTTAAATTAGTATATATTACTGAATAACACACTGTCCAGCTTAAAATTGACAAATAAGTATGAAATGTTACTCCCCCAATTACTTGTGCACTTTTATTGTATCATATAGGAAAATTGTTCTGTTCCGCATTTAGACAAATTGTCTAAATGTCTAAGGGAATCTTTTTTTGTTTTTTAATATGTAGCAAAAAACACTTGCAAGAATTGATTACTTCTCACAAGCGTTTTTTATTGTCTAAAACAACTATTTACATTTCATTTTATTAAATAGTGAATAAATAAATTACTGCAGCTAATGAAGCACCTAAGATAGGTCCCACAATTGGCACCCAAGAATAAGCCCAATCAGAATCACCTTTTGTTTTCACAGGAATAATTTGGTGCGCTAAACGAGGTCCTAAATCACGTGCAGGGTTAATTGCATAACCTGTAGGTCCGCCTAATGATAGACCTAGTCCTAAGACCAAAATCCCAACAAGCATTGGGTTAATGCCAGCCGCTAAGTCGTTTTGAGAAAAGGCTAGTAAACCAAAAACCAAGACAAATGTGCCGATAATTTCTGTTAAAACATTGGCTGGATAGTTACGGACAGCTGGACCAGTGGCGAAGGTTCCTAAAATAGCACCTTTGTCTTCTGTAATGTTCCAATGGGGTAAATAAGCTAACCAGACAACTAAACCACCAATAAAACCGCCTAGGACTTGAGCTACGATATAAGGTAAAACCATGCCCCATTCAAAGTTTCCAGTAATTGCCATCGCAACTGTTACAGCAGGATTTAAATGCGCTGGACTCATATACCCAGACATGTAAACAGCTAATGTAACAGCAGCGCCCCAACCTAAAGCAATAACGACCCAACCAGAAGCAAAGGCTTTGCTTTTCTTCAAGTTAACTGCGGCACAGACGCCATCTCCTAGTAAAACTAAAATCATCGTTCCGAAAAATTCACCGAATAATTGTGTCATCATCGAAGTTCCCATTTTTTCTTCACCCTACTTTCAAATTTTTTAAATCTGATTCTTCAATTACTTTTTCTAATGTTTCAATGTGTCGTGCTCTTTCTTCCGCTGTCCACTGATAATGCTGTGCCATTTCTTCAATGACTCCCGCTTTCACTTGGTCCAAACGATCACGCATAAATAATAAGTGGTTGGTCCGTCGCAATAAAAAGTCGACGGGTGTTAAAGCCATTTCTTCTTCCATCGCATAGTTTAAAGAGACAGTTTCTGTTAAGGTTAAACCAGGAATTACTTTGGCATCATCAATCATTTCAAAAACAGTTGGTACGTTGGAGCCATATAAATGAGCTAAGTATAGTGCATCCTTTTCACTTAACCCTTTAGACACGCCATGTTTTGCCAACGCTTCTAATTCTTCGTCTACCGTTGCAGGGTTCAATTTCCCGCCTGAAACTGGATAGTTTTTAGAATCAATTAAGGTGAATTCTTTCTGGTATTCTTCTGCTAAGATGGTTTGAATCATTTTCATCGCACCTTCTGCCATTTTACGATAATCTGTTAATTTCCCACCAGCCAAAGTGAGCAAGCCATCCGCTGATCTTTCCAATGAGCTGCCTCGAGAGACAGCTGAAGGATTGACTTTATTTTCCACCAAACTGTCTTCTAGATGGTTTAGGACTTCTTCAATTTCTCGTTTATCTGTTTGATTTTTTTGGTATCTGTCAACGACATCAATGACTTCATCAATACTTTTATCTGAAAGTTTGCCATTGTTTCCCCCGTTATAATCTGAGCCACCGTTAGCAGAAATTAAAGGTCGTAAGCCAGCCCAGCTGGCTTCAATATCATCAATTGTCAATTGTACCTCTGGATAACGATTATTGACTACTTCCAATAGGTAATCCACATCACTTTGTTCTACTGTTGGATGTTGAAAGTCTCCATGGTAATCTGTATCCGTCGTCCCAAAATATGTTTTTTCTTCTCTTGGAACAACGAAGACCATGCGGCCATCTTGTTTACCTGTATCAAAATACGTTGGTTGAGGAACATTTAAACGGCTTTTGTCGACAACTAAATGAACCCCTTTGGTTGGACGCATTTGTGGTGTAAATGAATCGTTTTTGTCTAAGCCTCTTAATTTATCTGACCAAGGACCAGTAGTATTAATTAAAACATCTGCGTGAATCTCAAACTGTTCATCAGTTAGTAGGTCCTTTGCTTGAATGCCAGTAATTTTACCTTCATCATTGTATAAAAAGCCCACCGCTTGAACCCGACTCACAGCATGTGCCCCGTCAGCTACTGCTTGTTTAATATTTTCAATAACTAAACGAGCATCATTATTTCGGTAATCTAAATAAACACCGCCACCTTGTAGACCTTCACTTTTTAGTTGTGGCTCACGTGCCAAAACCTCGTCTTTTGTCAACAGATAGTTGGCGTACTTGGTACCTGTTACATCAGCTAACTGATCATATAAATCCATTGCTATTTTGACAGAAAATAGATTAAATGTTGCATTTGGCTCATCATAAATCGGCAGTAACATGGGATCCGCTTTAGGGATGTGTGGTGCAATGGATTGAACGACGGCTCGTTCTTTCACTGTATCTGCTACCACCTCCACGTCAAACGTTTTCAAATAGCGGATACCACCATGAACTAATTTGGTTGATCGTGAAGAGGTGCCCTCTGCGAAATCCTGCATTTCAATTAACCCTGTCTTCATTTTAGCGGCACTGGCTTGCAGAGCAACGCCTGCGCCAGTAATGCCACCACCAATAATTAAGACATCTAAGTGTTGTGTTTTTAAAGCGTCGATTGATTGTCGGCGTGTTTCTATTGAGAAAGTCATAGAAAATTCCCCTTTTCCATTTACTTATTTTTACGTTTGAATTGTTGGGTAGCTGCTACTGCTTGTTGCCAACCTTCATATAAATCTTCTCGTTCTTCTTCCGCCATAATTGGTTCAAATTGTTGTCCTTCTTCTTGGAATGCTTTGATTTCTTCTAAGTCTTTCCAGAAGCCAACCGCTAAGCCCGCCAAGAAAGCTGCGCCTAAGGCCGTTGTTTCTAAGTTATGGGCTCTTTGAACAGCAGTGTTTAAAATATCTGCTTGGAATTGCATCAAGAAATCATTGTTTGCTGCTCCACCGTCTACTTTTAAGACGGGAATATCTATGCCTGTATCTTCTTTCATCGTGTCAATAATGTCACGAACTTGATACGCAACTGCTTGCAGTGTCGCTTTGACAAAATCTTCTCTCGTGGTACCGCGTGTCAATCCAAAGACAGCCCCACGCGCTTGTGAATCCCAATATGGTGCACCCAAACCAGTGAATGCCGGAACCACATAAACTTCATTGTGCCCTGTTGACGCTTTGGCTACTGCTTCAGATTCCGCAGCCGTTTGCAACATTTTTAAGCCATCTCGTAACCATTGAATCGCTGAACCAGCCACGAAGATACTTCCTTCCAAGGCATAATATACTTTGCCGTTAATGCCATAGCCAATAGTGGTAAGCAGATTATTTTTAGAAAGTTGAGGTTCTTCGCCAGTGTTCATGACAATAAATGAGCCTGTTCCATAGGTATTTTTAACCATCCCAGGTTCAAAGGCCATTTGACCAAATAAGGCGGCTTGTTGGTCACCAGCCATCCCAGCGATAGGAACTTCACTTCCGTAAAAATGGTAATTTTTTGTTAGTCCATACACTTCAGAGTTCGAAACGACTTTCGGTAACATCACTCGTGGGATATTTAAAAGATCCAAAATTTCTTGATCCCAATCTAAATCATGGATATTAAACAACATCGTCCGACTTGCATTTGAATAATCAGTGACATGAGTATCTCCCGTTAATTTCCAAACGAGCCAAGTGTCAATTGTCCCAAACATCAATTCTCCATTTTCTGCACGTTCTTGCGCACCTTCTACGTGATCTAAGATCCAACGAACCTTCGTTGCTGAGAAATAAGCATCAATGATTAACCCAGTTTTTTCATGAATCATTTCGCTGTAGCCATCTTCTTTTAGTTGATCAGCAATAGGTGTCGTTTGGCGTGATTGCCAAACAATTGCGTTATAAATTGGTAACCCAGTTGCTTTGTCCCAAACAACGGTTGTTTCCCGTTGGTTTGTTATCCCAATTCCGGCAATATCTGTAGGTTTCACTCCTGACTCAATTAAAGAACCTGCAATAACGGATTGAACAGAATTCCAAATTTCATTGGCATTATGTTCCACCCAACCTGCATTAGGGAAATATTGAGTAAATTCCTTTTGTGAACTACCAATTTTGTTTCCTTTTTTATCAAAAATAATTGCACGAGAACTAGTCGTTCCTTGATCAATCGCCATAATGTATTTTTCTTCTGCCATGATAATTCCTCCTAAACGTTTTTGAAATCGTTTTCTTTATGTCCCTATCTTACAAACAAAAGACTAACTAAACATGTCAAAAACTTTTTTTATTTTAAAAAAATTGAAAGGATTTCTACTAAAACCAACAAAGACAACGCTTTCAATAATACTTTTATTATCTCTAATTTTTCAATAAAAAGAAACATTTTTGTTTAAAAAAGCCTAATTTTCGACTTTTAATTGTAAAAAGGCTGGTGCGAGGATCAGATAATTTCCGTCACACCAACCTTTTGTTTATTTCTCCCGCAAGGTACGTATTTTCTTTTTTAATTGTTGCACATCATAGGTCGAACTTAATTCTGACAAAACATAGACTTCCGGTGTTCCTTGATAGCTCGTTTGCTGATAATTGGTCACAATTAAATCATATGTTTGTTCAGGCTGATACCTCTCCACCAGCGTGCCATTCATATTTTTAAGACTAAGCATTAATACTTGTGTTAACGCCGCTTGATAAAGAGCATCCATTGCTAAATGAATTCCAATTTTTATTTCACCAATCATTTTAAATTCAATTAATGCCAACACGCTTAAATATTTGACCAGAGAAAGTTCATGCAAACTATCTCCTGGTTGATACGTTTCATCAAAACAAGCTAAAGCTTTTTCTAATAACGTTGTTGAAAAAGAAGCTAATTCCCGACTAGATAATTGCTGTTCTTTTTCCCAGATATGGGCCCGATCAAAAACTTCCAATTCTCCTTTAAAAAAATACAGTTTTCCATGAATTTGTGAAAAATAGTAGGCCATGGTTTTCTCAAGAGTAGGTTCAAATTTATGGGGCCGATAATACAAGACCACATTTTCCAAGATAAACGTATCAGCTAAAGAAACAGCGGAACGACGTCCCCGAATTAAGGAATATTCATCAAAAGCTGATTCTGGTAAGACCGACATTGTGATTAGAAAAACAAAATGAATCATGCTTTCTCCTTCGTCTAATTCTAATGAATAGCGACTAGAAAAACGGAAAAACAATTGTCGAACTTGCTTAAATAACGGATCTTCTTTAAAATCAATCATTTTCTTTCTCAATTGTTGATATTTTTTTGAAGTGACCGCTAGGCGCTTTTTCGTAATACTCAACCAAAGGCTAACTTTTAACGCATTATGTTCATTAAAAGTAAAACCTAAGCCAGTCTCAATCCCTTCAATTATCCGTTTATTTAACGGCGACATCGTTTTTTTCTGGTGTATTTCATAGGGAGTAATATACCAATACAACTGAAAGTAAAAGTAACGAATCTGCAATTCTTCTCCCTGTAGTTGTCCATTTTTTATTTGCAAATCAAAGGCGGCTAACAATTGATTGAGTTCCTTAATCTTTCGAAATAAAGAAGACTCACTAATCATAAATTTAGTCGTTAATTGAACAATAGAAAACTCTTTATTACGATATAAATAATCTAAAAGTTGAAATTTAAGAGACTCTTTTACAAATGCTTCAATTAAATGATTCAACGAAAAAAAATCCGATAAGGTGATTGATAGCTGTTGGCCATCATAAGTAAGCTGACAATCCTGTCCAAAAGGTTTCAAAAAATAATGTAAATCCTCTAAGTCTTTTTCAAAGGAGGCTTTTGTGACCGCTAAAAATGCTGTTAAATCAGAGACTGAGCAGGTGCCGCCTGCTAAGATGGTTTGTTGCACCGTTAATAATTGTCGCATCGCTTTCTTTTCCAATAACGTCTCAACTTTCATCGTTCTCTCTCCAATAAGCCGAAGCACCCATCAAATTTGTAATATCATAAATATTGGTTAAGGAAGGTTGATAAAAATAATCTTTTTGTAATAGGTCTGTCAGTGTCTGACCTGTTTGGATACTTAATGCTAACGTATTTATTTTTTCTAAACAATTGTTTTTTGAACAAAGCTGTGCCCCAAGGACCCGTTGCGTCACTTTATCATAGATTAATTTGCCTAAAATTTCTGTCCCGTGTTGTAGAGGCGGCGCTGGCTGTCTAACAATTACGGAAGCAAGTGTTTGCGGAAAAAATAAACCTTCCGTTTCGGTTAGACCTGTACTAGCAAGGTAATAGTCCCCCACTTTTGTTCCCATTGTTCGCAAAGAGCCAATGAATCGGTGTGTTTTTTCTTCTAAATTGTTGGCGACTACTAAGCCAGTTCGTACCGCATTGTTCACTAACGGAGCATAAAAAGTTTCCGCGACTGGTTCATTCATAACTGAAATGCAATCTCCGATGGCAAAAACATTCGGCACTGAAGTTTGTAAATAAGAATCCACCGCGATTGTCTGATCCAGATTCCGTTGAATTTTTTTATCCAAATAGGCTAATTGAGGATGTAAGTTTAAAGCAAAAATCCCACTGTCACAAGAAATTTCCTGCTCGCTTGTTTCAAGAACAATACCATTTGCTGTTTCTTCAATTCCTAGGACCGTTTCTTCAAAATGGAAAATTACTGCTTGTTTTTCCAAAGATTTTTGAACTTCTGCGACCATTTCTTTATCAAAATATTTAGGCAATAGATTTTCCAAGCTTTCAAAGACATGGACCGTTTTCTTCATTTTCACAAGAAAATCAATAGCTTCCATTCCAATGGGTCCTGCACCAATGACGGCTACTGTCTGGCTCTTTTCCAGTAATGGAACAGCCGCTAAAGCACCTGATAAAAATTTATATTTGAGTAGTTTTTCTGTTTGACTACCACGAATTTGCGTGGAAAACTGGCTCGCGCCTGTCGCTAAAATCAATTTATCATAAGAATACCACTGTTGCTCTTCCTTTCGTGTCCAAGCAATCAATTGGTTCTCAACATCCATTGCCACAACTTCTCTATTTAAAAGCAACTGAATCTTTTGACGACGTAATTCCTCTTCCGTTATGTAACGTGCTTCGTGTAATTCATTGATGGTATGATTAAAATACGCACTTAAGCCACCAGATAAATACCCCACTGTTGCTTGTTTATCAATTAAAGAAATTTCTGCTTGGGGATATTTTTTCCTTGAAGCAATTGCTGCGGAAATACCTGCGAATGATGCACCAATAATCACAATTTTCATTTGTTTCCTCCTCTGTCAGGACCTACTATACTTCTCTCAGTTTATCATGATTAAAAAGAATGCTAAAGCAACAACTATAGTTTTCCCTTAAAATAATTATTTTTGCTGAGCGCATTGCTTTTCAAGCACTTTCATTTTCATTTATAATAAATGTTACTACTGTTAGAGGAGGAGTTTTCATGTCTGCAACGAAAGAGCAATTGGAACTATTTTTATTTTATTTATCTGAAACCCATACAAAAAGTTTATCTTTACATGACTTAGTTACAAGTCGACCACGCCCAGAAGAAGCGCGTATTTTATTAAATATTAACGAGGTTTTCACTTACTACCATAGCGCTCGTGTTCTCTACACAAGTGTTCCTGCTCTTGAAAACAACAAGTCTGAGCCTTTTTTCCAAGCCTTCGAAAATTTTTATTTTGAATTAAAACAACATTTTTTCAATGAAGAAGATGAAACCCATCAATTGAATGAACGTCTAGAGGAAATGAAAATTGCCTTTGAACAATTGACGGATGACTACAATGTTCTATAATAGAAGAGAACAATTCGTTGAGAAGGGGTCCTTATGAAGCAAGAAGAAGTGATTAAACGTTTAAAAGAAGAACTAAATTTGCCATTTTTTAATGGTACGCTAGAAGAAAAGAACTATTCTGAAGCAGATTATCAACAAATCAAGAAAGAGTTAATTCAATACTTTGATGATTATGTGCGAAATGTTGAAAATTAACGAGCTAAAACAACCTTTGATTTTAATAAAATCAAAGGTTGTTTTATTATTAAATAAAAAAAATAACAAAAAAAAACCACCGGCAGTTTTGCCGATGGAAAAGGAGTATTTACTCAATAAGAGTAAAATGAAAAATAAAAAGGTTGTTGTTGGTATGAATTAATAATACAATACACTTTCTCTTTTGTCCATAAAAAAGACATGAAAAAAATATTAAATTCGTTAGTTATTTTTATTAGTTTTTTATTTTTTCAAAAGAATGTTGCTCATCCGCGTAATGGCAAAGGTTAATTCATCCGTTGCTTGATCCTGCTTTTCCTCTGAAGCATTAAATAAATCTGCATCAATACCTGTTTCTGGATCTGTTGCTAAAATCATTTCATTGCATCCTGCTACATATTCTGTATAAGCATGTTGAAATTTTTTGTGAATGCCAAGTACTTGTGGCGTTGGTTTTAATGTTCCGACTTTTTTGAGCATTAATTCATATTTTTCAGTACCTTCTTTAAATTTTGCTTGAATTTCTGCAATTCGTTCGGCTGTTAAATCATTCACTTTATTCTTATCAATCGCTTGACGAACTTCTTCGTAATATGGATTCATGACTTCGCCAATATCTTCTGTTGTTTTAACGATATCATTAATTGTTTGAACGTAAAATCCTAAATTTGGTCTCATAACCATCCCTCTTTTCCCTTTTCTCTTTCACTCCATTTTACACTTTTTCTATTCCATCTGACAAGTGGCACTTTTTCAGTCTTCATTCTTTTGATTTTTAACAGAGAAAACATAGTGAGGCATCGTTTTGCCACGGTATGTTTTAATGTATCGATCCCTAACAAGCATCTGGTTTCGAATAGTGACATTCATAGAGGCTAAGTTCGTATCACGAATCGTTGAAATAACTTCTGGAAAATTTAATACATCGAATGCGTACTGTTTTGCCGCTGCGGCAGCTTCAATCGCATACCCTTTGTGCCATTCTTTCACACATAAATGATAACCAATTTCTGGATAGCTCTTACCTTTTACTAATTGATTGGTGAGACCACACTCGCCGATGACTTCGCCTGTTCGTTTCTTCTCTAACGCCCATAAGCCGTAGCCGTATTCTTGATAGGACTGTAAGTTCCACTTTAGCCAGTTTGCAACCTCTTCATCAGAAAAAGCGTGTTCATAGGCATACATCACATTTTCATCTTGCAAAAATTTTTTCAATTCCACTTCATCTTCCGACTGCCATTCTCTGACAATAAGTCGTTGTGTTTCGAAAATAATTTTCCGTTTCAAGCCCTTTCACTCCTTACATAAAGAAAAATTGACTGGTTTAAGTACCAGCCAATTTTCTTTTCTTATTTATTAAGCACCTTTACCTGCTTTACGTTGGAAGAACTTCACAATTTCCACAATTGGGATGATAGCAAAAGAAGTACCTGCTACAATTGCCCATTGATATGCATCTAAATGTGTGACGCTGAATAAATCATTAAATCCTGGAATAACAATCGTTGCAGCTAATAGCAAGAACGAAACAAGAATCCCATAGTTAAATGATTTGTTGCGGAATAAGCCAACTTTGAAAATTGATTGATAAATCGACTTCACATTAAAGGCATGGAACAATTGAATTAATCCCAAAGTAGCGAAGGCCATGGTTAAAGCATCGCCGTGTTGTAAATCATACAACGCTTGCGCCGATAAGTTTGTGTTAGCTGCGGTATGTGCTGGGAACATAATTGACATTTTGTACACAATCAAAGTCAATGCCCCTTGCGTAATCCCTTGATAAACAACACTGCTTAAAACGCCGCCAGAGAAGAAGTTCGATTTTTTACCACGAGGTTCATGGCTCATCACATCACGTTCTGCTGGTTCCACACCTAACGCAATCGCTGGGAAAGTATCCGTTACTAAGTTAATCCACAATAAGTGAACAGGTAACAAGGTATCCCAATTGAGCATTGTTGCAATAAACAAGGTTAATACTTCCCCTAAGTTAGCTGAAAGTAAATATTGAATCGTTTTTTGGATATTTGAGAAGACTTTACGTCCTTCTTCTACCGCTACAATAATTGTTGAAAAGTTATCATCGGCAAGTACCATATCTGAAGCACCTTTTGATACTTCTGTTCCGGTAATTCCCATACCAATCCCGATGTCAGCAGCTTTTAAGGCTGGGGCATCATTTACGCCATCACCAGTCATCGCAACCACTTTTCCTTCTTGTTGCCACGCTTTAACAATCCGAACCTTGTGTTCTGGTGAAACACGAGCATAGACAGAGTAGTGTCCCACGACTTGTGCGAATTTTTCATCTGACAATTCATTTAATTCAGCGCCTGTAATGACTGCATCGTCGTCGCCTTCTTTGATGATGCCTAAACGTGCCGCAATTGCTTCTGCTGTATCACGGTGGTCACCCGTAATCATAATTGGACGAATACCTGCTTCTTTCGCGACTTTTACAGCATCTGCAGCTTCTTTTCTTTCTGGGTCAATCATACCGACTAAACCAGCAAATGTTAAATCTTTTTCCACAAGTTCAGAACTCATTTCGGCTGGAATCGTCTCAACATATTTATAAGCCATTCCTAAAACACGTAAGGCTTGTTTCGCTAATGAGGTGTTGGTTTTCAAAATTTCTTGACGTTTTGTTTCATCTAATGGACTTGTTTCTCCATTTGATAAGATTTCCGTACAACGTTTCAATAATTCATCTGGTGCACCTTTGACAGAAACTAGGAAGCCACCTGTTTTTAATTCATGAACAGTAGTCATTAATTTACGATCAGAGTCAAAAGGAATCTCTGCCACACGAGGTTCAGCTGCTACTTTTTCGGTTACGTTAAACGCATGATCTAAACCAAATTGTACTAAGGCAGTTTCTGTTGGGTCACCAATTAATGAACCATCTTGAGCGATTTTTGTATCATTCGTAAAGTTCATGATTTTTAAAGCCATATTATCGGCAGGGATTTCTGTGGAAGCAGATAACACTTGACCATCTGTATACAACGCTTCAACGGTCATTTGATTTAAGGTTAACGTACCTGTTTTATCTGAACAGATAATGTCTGTACTTCCTAATGTTTCAACGGCTGGTAACTTACGGACAATCGCATTTTTCTTGGCCATTTTTTGGGTACCTAAAGCCAAAATAATCGTGACAATCGCTGGTAATCCTTCTGGAATTGCCGCTACAGCTAACGAAATTGACGTTAATAACATGTCAATCCATGAACGACCATTCATCATTCCTACCACAAACATCACCGCTGCAATGACTAAAATGGCAATTGTTAACATTTTACCCAATTGGTTTAAGTTTTGTTTTAAAGGCGTTTCCGTTTCTTGTTCGCTTGCTAGCATGCCAGCAATTTTACCGACTTCTGTATTCATTCCTGTGCCAACCACAACGCCAAGCCCACGTCCATACGTCACATTACTATTGGAATAAGCCATATTGATTCGGTCACCGATACCAATATCGGTTCCCTCTAAGATGGTTACTTCTTTTTCAACTGGAACAGATTCACCGGTTAACGCTGCTTCTTCAATTTTTAAGCTATTCGCTTCCAATAAACGTAAATCGGCTGGAACGACATCCCCTGCTTCTAATAAAACAATGTCACCTGGCACTAATTCATCGCTTTTAACAGTAATGACGTGTCCATCACGGCGAACATTAGCATTTGGTGAAGACATTTCTTTTAATGCTTCAATGGCTTGTTCCGCTTTGGCTTCTTGGATGACCCCAAAGATGGCATTCAAGATAACAACCACTAAGATGATAATCGAGTCTACCACATCATGGGAAAAGACGGCTGAAATGACCGCTGCCGCTAATAAAACAATAATCATAAAATCTTTGAATTGCTCAAAGAATTTCACGGCAAGTGATTTTTTCTTCCCTTCATCTAGCACATTTTCCCCGTACGTTTCTAAACGCTTTTGAGCCTCCTGTGCACTTAATCCATCAGTTGTTGTGTTCATTTTCTCCAAAACAACTGTGTCGTCTTGTGCGTAAAACGCTTCAGACAATTGTGTTTTCTTTTCTTCTGACATGTTCTTCCTCCTCTATTTTTTGCAGCATCCTCCAAGTACTATTTTACATTTCATCAAAAATAAATGAAAAAAAATAGACTTGTGTATGCTACTTCGTCGAACATACATAAGTCTCACCGTTTAAGACAACACCAGAAATTGCTTTCGGAGTTGGTGATGTTGTCACAGCATAAATACTGTCAGTTACTCCCTCATGAAAAAACTATTTAACATTGATTGGAGAACCAATGTTATGAATAATTACTTAATTAGTATACCGTTTTCCACTCTTTTTTTCAAATAAAAGTTCTGCTCATTTGAAAAAAACTGAAATCCTTTCATTCGGATTCCAGTTTCTTGATTTGTATTCGTAAAATACGCTGTTGTCCCCGCTTTCTCGACCAACTAATAACCCAAGAAAGTAAGAAAAGACTAATCACGGTTCCTTCACGAACAAAAATCGGCAAATGATAACTAATGGACAATCCTAGTGCTAAACTGACACAAAAAATATCAACTAAATAACGATAAAACTGAAAACTATAGCGCGTTCTTTCAGAAATAAGTGTACAAAATTTTTCAATGGGAAATTGCAAAACACCTAGCGCAACTACCTGTCCTGTCCCGATTCCTGCTATGATTGTCCCTAAAATAAATAGAACAATTTTAACCAAATAATTTTGAAAAACAAGCGAACCAAATAATTGATATAAGAAAAAATTAATGACAAAACCAAAGCCAATTAACGCCACCAAAATAATCAAATAGTCCTGAATTTTACGCTGCTGATCTAACAACCAACACGTGCCTAAAAAAGCGAAATTGATAGCTGTGGTAACAGTTCCGACTTTTAAATGAGTAAGTGTTGCAAAGGTCACATTAAACGCATTAAAACTGCTAACCCCGATGCCTGCTTGAATTGTCAAACTGATGCCCAATGCACTAATTAAATAAAAAAGAAACGATAGTACAATTTTTTTCTTCCACATTATAAAAACTCCTCTACTCTTGATACGTCTATTATGTGCTACAATGGAAGAAACAAATAGGAGATATCTCCTATTATAAGGAGAAAAAATGCTTAAAACAGCCTACCAACGATCACCGAAACAAGAATTAGCTAAAAATACGCCTTTTTTTAATGAAACTGATTTAAAACACAGTTTTATTATCGATTTTGAAAATCAAGAATTCATTCATCACCAAGCAGAGCCATTAAATTATCTTTTTTATTTAATCAAAGGAAAAGCGAAAATTTTAAAAACAGAACGCAATGGCCGCCAATCCATTGTTCAGTTTTTAACGACAGGTGATTTAATTGGCGATTTAACATTAGTTCAAGCGGAAACGATAACCAAGGACGTTATCGCCTTAGGTGAAACCTGTTGTTTGGCTGTACCTTTAGCTTACGCAGAAACTGTTTTAAAAAACAAGGTACTTTTTATGCAGCAACTCAGCCATTATCTAGGGAAAAAAATGCTCCAACGGGTGGACCACTTTACAACGAATCAGACCTATGAACTAAGTTATCGGCTAGCGGAATTGCTATTGGTTGCCGCTAATCACGAAGATGTTTATAAAGAAAAACATACTGAGATTGCCGAATACTTAGGGGTTAGTTATCGCCATCTTATTTATACCTTCAAACAATTTCGAGAGCGCGGCTTTATTCAAAAACAAGGAACTGCTTATCACATCAACCGCTTAGCGTTACATTCTTTTGTGCAAAAAATGAAGAGTTAAAGTGGTGGATTCTTGACAAATAGTGCGCTTCCCGCTACCCTATTCTTATTAATAAGAAAGAAGGGACAGCAATGGAGCAAGCATCATTTACTGTATCTAGTTGGCAAGAACAACCGATTGACAATCTTAATGAAAATTTCCCAGTGAATCAAGCGAGCGCTATTTATCAATTGTCAGGCGCCTTATCTGGGACAGCTTCTGTGGAATACTTAATGACTTATCAAGGCTCTTCAATGGCAGATGGGCTTGAAGCTGTGGCTCAAGTGGTCGGTTTCCTACATTTCGAAGGAACTTATTTAGGAAAAAAAGGCACCTTTACTGCTTGCGAAAAAGGGACGTTTACACAGGGGCTTTTAGACTGTCCTGGTGAACTATCTCAAGCATCAGGTGAGCTTGCCGGTTTATCTGGTCGCTACACTTATGAATTTGGTCAAGAAGAAGCGCTTCTTCATTTAGACTTTGTATAATAAAAAATTTCAAGGAAAGTTGGTGACATTATTTTACTTATTTTAAATTTGGCGGTTGTAAAAGACAATGGGTGTTTTTGATTAGATTAAACTTTTAAGGAGAAAAATCATGAAAAACACCCGAAACACCGTCCCATCATTACTAATTATTATTTTGCTTGTGGGATTTCCACAAATCAGCGAGTCGATTTTCACACCCATTTTGCCAGCGCTTAGTTCTGCTTTTAACATTCACGATAGCGTAGCACAATTAACCATGAGTATTTATTTTGTTGCCTTTGCCGTTGGCGTTTTATTCTGGGGAATTTTATCCGATACGATTGGACGTCGCCCAGCTATGTTATTAGGAATTTTATGCTATTTAATTGGAAATATTGGCCTTTTTTTGAGTCCGACATTTCCTTGGCTGTTATTCTTCCGTTTAATTCAAGCATTTGGTGCAAGCGTTGGTTCTGTTATTACCCAATCGATGATGCGGGAAAGCTTTAACGATCTTCAAAGAGGGAAAATTTTTGCTCAAACAAGCGCTGCTCTATCGCTATCTCCTGCCATCGGACCCTTAGTCGGCGGACTTGTTCAAACCTATTTTGGCTATCAGCATGTCTTTAGCACCTTAATTGTCATGGCTGTTCTATTACTTTTCTATAGTTTTTATCGTTTACCAGAAACCTTTCACTTAGGAAATACTTTAACGAAAGCACCTTTTTGGTCCGTGGCGAAACGCCTTTCCTTCGACTCGAAAGTTTGGTGCTACGGCTTATTGATTGGGGGCATTAATGGTTTATTGTTTAGCTACTATGCAGAAGCTCCGTTTATTTTCATCAATCACTTTGGCTTTAGCAGTGTCCAATATGGCTTTCTTGGTTTAGTTTTAGCTGTGTCTAGTATTCTTGCTGCAGTTCTTATCAATTGGTTGCTAGGATATTGGTCAGCGGAAAAAATTGCCTTTGCTGGTTTGCTGCTAAGTATCTTTGCGGCTTGCTGTTTATTGATAATGACACAATTTGAATCAATCATTGGTCTTATTTTGTTTATTTTTCTCTTTTTCTTAGGGATTAATATTACTTTGCCCAATGCCTTAAGTATGGCCTTAAAAGGCTATGAATCTGTGATTGGTACTGCCAGTGGGATTTTTAGTTTTGTCTATTACTTGTTTGTTAGTTTCTTTACCTATTTGATTAGTTACTTTCACAATGGTACCATTTGGGTCTTGCCGCTTTACTTTTTAAGTTTTGCTTGCCTGTTAGCTTTCAGCTATTATGTCATTGTTTATCGTAAAACTTTAAAATAAAAATCAAAAAACACACGAATATTTCGTGTGTTTTTTTTAGCTAAAAAATTGATTTTCTAAACTATATTGCTTCCCTGAAACAATGTCATATTGAATCAGTCGGTATTCCTCATATAGTTGTTCTTGCTTTTTATTCATTTCTATTGTTTTTTTCCATTCCCCACCGAGATAGTAATTCCCCTTTTCAAAAGCAGGCAATTGTTCTTGTACCTCATTTAGCATAGCGTAAAATCCCGATTGCGGTAAGCCGCTTTGTTGGAACAGTGAGGGAGCAAAATAAAATGGACTAATAGTTGCTTGATGCTGATTTTTTTCTGTTAACTGGTTCGCCGTATCATACATTAGAAATTCTGTCTGGTGAAGGGCTGCCCCTTCATTCAACGCTTGAATGTTTTCATCATAAATACTTGGTAAGTGATCTCCCCAAAAAACGACTAATGTGCGTTTGGGCATTTTTTCGATTTCTTGTAGGAATTTTTTCAAAGCTTCGCTACTGTAGGCAATATCTTGCAAATAATTATTGAGCGCGACTTGATTGCCGTTTCCTTGAGAAAAATAATTGGACGTTGTGTATTTATTTTCATAGGGCATATGTGTTTGCATAGTAACTAAATGAATGAATTGCGGTTGCTCTTTTTCTTTAAGCAGTGTCGTCACTTCCTGATACGCTGCTTGATCTGAAATGTAAGGATTATTTTCTAGTTTATCCGTATAGTTCATTGTTTTTTCATTGATAAATTGATCAAAACCTAAAATTTTATACACATCTTTTCGTTTATACATAGATGTATTGTACGGATGAATAGCCGTTGTTTGGTACTTTTGTTCCTTAAGTAATGAAACAATGGAAGGCAATTCCGTCATCTTAGGAATCATCATTGTATAAGGTGTAGTCATTTGGGCATTCATTAATTCCATCGAAAAACTTGTTAGGGCTTCAAATTCAATATTCGCAGTTCCGCCCCCGTAGTTTTGTGAAAGCATCTGGCCACTGTAAGTTTTATCAGCGATTTGCTGATAATCAGCTAAAGGATTACCAATAATGGACAAACCTTTCAGATGATCTGGATTTGAAAAACTTTCACTCATGACAAACACAATATTTGGTTGCTCATTGCTCGGCACTGGTTTCGCCTCGGCCAACTTTTGATATTTCTGAGTAATTTCTGAAATAGCTTCTTTTGAATAACCCTTTGGTTGGTCCATAGCCTCTACTTTTAAATTATATAGAAAACCACCAATAAATCCTGTATTGTAGTAATTCATTTTTTGGCTGTAAGGGATCCATAACGCGGTTTTATTATAGGCTTTACGTAACAAATTTTGCGGATTGTTAAAATCACCAATATATGAAAATAGACCAATCGAAAGAACAAGACTTAACACACGAATTGTTTGTTTTTTCTTCGATAAAAAGAAACTTTTATAAAAGGCTTTTCCTAAGAAAAAAAGTGCTACACAACCTAACGCAACCACAAAAATAAACGGCCATAAACCAACCATTTCTTTTAATAAACTAACTTCTGTGATCATTTTTAAGTCGTCTGGGTAAATAGGTTCGACACGATAAAACATCTTTTGATAGTCCGCAAATCCTAAAACACCTATTATGACACTATATAAAAGAGCGCCAACTCCTAATGAGCCTGCCAAACTACATAAAAAAAGTAAAAAAACGCTTAGCACAAAACAACCTAAGAAAAACTTTTCCGTATGCCACGAAAAAGCAAACTTGAAGGCTAAATCAAAAGACAAGTTATTCTGACACCATTGCAAATATAAATTACTAAAAATAATTAATAAGATGAACCCGATTCCATACAAAAGGTAGCGGTAAGGCCATCGTCTAAATTTCTCAACTCTCTTTTTCACATCGATCTCCTATTCAAAAACTAGTAATGTATTTATTTTATGCTTCTTGAAAAAGAATGTAAAGAAGTAGCTAGCAAAGAAGTCTAAGGAATGGTAAAGAAAAAATGTTATTTGTTGCAAAAATAATTTTCCAGTGGTATAGTAACAATGGAATTTCGTTATCAGTTATCGTCGCCTTTTTAGAGCACTTTATGAAAGGAGAATAACTATGACTTACAAAGTAAAAAACATTCAATACCGTATTCAATTAGACACAGACAAAAATATTTTCATTGTTTTTGATGCAAAAAATGAAAGTAAAACAGCAACTGGTCACACAATTGAAGAAGCAATTGCACACTTAAAACAATTAAACTAAGGAGTGACAAACATTTCCATGCAAGACCCTTTAGGCAGTTATTTAAGCTAAAAGCCGTTTAGTAAAGAAAAAATACTAGACGGTTTTTTTGTATCTTCTTCGCCTTTTATTTTTTACATAGTATACTGAAACAAACGGAGGTGTTTTTATATGACCATCATTGCAAACTATATTCGCCAGCAACCCCAACATCAAACACAGTTAACAGAAATCTACCAAGCAATTTTAGCGGTTGTTCCTCAGGAGACTACTGAAAAAATCGCTTATGGAATGCCGACCTTTTACTTAAATGGCAATTTAGTGCATTTTGCGGCGGCCAAGCAACATTTAGGTTTCTATCCTACGCCATCAGCCATCCAACGTTTCAGCAAAGAATTACGCCCTTTTAAAACCTCGAAAGGTGCCATTCAATTTCCCTACACGCAAGAGTTACCTCTTTCATTAATACAGGAAATAGTTAAATTCCGTGTACAAGAGAACATGAAAACAGGGTCTCATTGAGACCCTGTTTTCATGTTCTTAAAATTTTTTCCATCGCTTTTCCCTTGGCCAACTCGTCGATTAACTTATCTAGGTAACGGATTTTTTGCATTAAAGGATCTTCAATTTCTTCCACGCGATAGCCACAAATTACGCCTTTGATCAATTGGACATTTTCATTAAAATTGGGTGCTTCTTCAAAAAATGTTTCCATCGTTACTTTTTGAGCCAATTGTTGTTGCAAGCCTTTTTCATCATAACCAGTAAATAATTTCGTCAACCTCCGCTTGCGTTCGATTTTTACGTTCTGCTTTTTGGATGTATAGCGGGTAAACACTGGCAAAGGTCATTGTATAGATTTTCGGTTTTGTCATTGGTTTTCCTACTTTCTGAAGTATTCTCTCTTCAGTCTACCACAGGCTTGCTGGAAAAAGAGGCTATTTTGTCTTAGTAATCAAATTGACGATAATAACGACGAATCTCTAATGGGTGACAATTCAATTTTTCTACATGCGCATCAATGCGTTGCGTTACCGCATGCATTAGGAGAAATGAAATAACTCGGCCACGATATTTTTCACTAATTCCTGGAAGTTCATACGCTTTCGAATCAATAATTGTATAATTGGCACAGATTTTCGGCAATAATTTTGCTACTCGTTCTGCCAACGGTCGCTGCTCGTCTTCTCCAATAAACAACGTTACTGGCGTAGTTTCATCTACAATTTCTAGCGTTCCATGTAAGAACTCTGCTGCATGAATTGATTTTGAGCGAAGCCAACTTTGCTCTTCCCAATAGCACATTGCATAAGAATAGACCGCTCCCCATTGGTTCCCTGCGCCAATAAAATAGTGAATGCTATCATGACGATGTTTTTCCGCAAAAGCTAAGCCAAACGCATCGGCACTTTTTTCGGCTTCAGCTAAACCTGTAGGCAAATATTCTTCCAATTCTTGGTAATAATTTTCGTAATCTGTAAATTCGTTGTTTTTTTGCATTAAACGATCAGCTACCATAAAGAACTTGATTTGCTCAGTTCCTGGAGCTGGATAAGTCACCACATAATCACATAAATCTGCTAAAAGACTGTCTTTTGCATCGATAAAACCAAATAACGTTGCGCCGACCTTTTTGATTTCTTGAACGGCTTGCACCACTTCTTGTGTTGTCCCAGTAACGGAAGACAAGATGACGAATGATTTTTCTGTTAAACGTTTATTGCCTGTTGTGTAATACTCAGCAGCATGTTGAACATAGATTGGTAAATTACTTTTTCCATTCGCATAAGTAACTGCTTGCATGGCTGAAGCATAAGTACCGCCGATTCCTAAATAATAGACCGCATCAAATCCTTTCGTCCAAACTTGATCAACAACTTTTTCAACATCTGAACGCAAGGCTAAGGCACCTCGTATGTCTTTGATTTGTTGTTCTTCATTAAATTTTAACATGGCTGATTTCCCTCTTTCTTTGCTATTTTACTTTTTAGGACACAATCAAAATCATCAAAAATCCGTTGAGATAAATCAATTCCTTTACTTGTAGCTACTTGATACGCCAAGTATTGAAATGGAATAACTAACAATAAAGGACTAATTTTTTCTTCGACATCACTTGCTAAACCTAACGTATTTGATGCTCTCGTTGAACCCGTTGTAATTGTGTAACATTGACCAACATAATTGGCTAGATAGTTTTTCAAGGCTTGGCTACGTGCTTGAATAGGACTTTGATTTTCAATAAAAAACAAAAGATGTGTAGTATCCGCTTCAAGATAAGGCCCATGCATATAGGCTTCGACTTCAAATCCTTGGGAAGGTAAGCGAACTGTTTCTGTAAACTTCGTCTCAAACTCTTTCGCCGTACCAATATTGGGCCCATAACCAATTGCGATAAATCGTGTCCCCTCTGTTAATTCTTTTTTCGTTTTTTGCCAAAATTGTTCGGTTTTATAAATCACCGAATCGATTTCCTGAATTGCTTTGGCAAGTTTTGCTAATTCTTCTTCAACCTCTACTTTTGTTAATTGATGCTTTTGATAGCCCAGTTTCAAACCAAATAGAAATAAATTTAAAAGTGTTGCCGTATAGCCTTTTGTGACAAAACCAACTGTTTCAAGCCCCATTTTTAAATCCAGGACTTCATCCACAACCTCCGTAATCGGGCTGGTGACATCACTTGTCAAGGCAACTGTTTTTACAGACGTTTGGTTTTTAATTTTTGCAATGGCATCAATTGTTGAAGTACTTTTACCACTTTGCGAAACCGCTACGACCAGATCAAACCGATCATCCACTTTGCCATAATGAGCAAAATTGAACGGCTCTTGGATTTCCACATAAATAGGCGCCACTTCTTCAAGGTAAACTTTAGCCGCCTGACAAGCGTTATGTGACGAGCCAGTTGCTAAAATTAGACAGTGCGTGACTTTTGAAACGTCTGTATCAGTTAATTGAAATTGGTTAAGAATCTGAGTTAGAGCTGCTTGCTCCTCATTTATATAATCCAGCATCGTTTTCATATTTTGCCTCCTAAAATAGACCAATTAATGAGCCAAGAATTCCGACAATTGCCATGCCACCTAAAATCGCTAAAGGTTTTACTTCTTTTTTCAATAAATAAAAAACAAAACCAAAAGATGCAAGCGGTAATAATTTAGGCATGATATCGTCAAAGATACTTTGAACCGTGACTGCATTTTTGCCACTTCCGCTGATTGTAATCGGGATAGTTAAATCAATCATGGAGGCGGTCATAGCACCTACCACCATCAAGCCAATTATTGAAGCGCCTAATGTGAGACTTTCCATCATGCCATTTGCTTGAATTTTTTTGAGAAAACCAGTTCCTAATTTGTAGCCCCAACGATTCAGTAAATAACGAACAATCACATGAGGAACGTTAAAAATGAGTAAAAATAGAATTGGCCCTAACACATTCCCTTGTAAAGCTAACGAAGTTCCAACACCTGTTGCAATCAAGCGTAAGGTTCCCCAGAAAAAGGAATCACCTAAACCAGCTAAAGGTCCCATTAACGAGGTTTTAATACTATCGATTGTTCCAACTTCAAAATTTTCGTCCAGAACATTTTCTTCTTCCATTGCAGCATTAATTCCTAAAATAAACGTCACGATATGCGGCGTAGTATTAAAGAAAGCAAGATGCCGTTTTAAAGCTGCCGCCATCTCTTCTTTTTGAGGATATAATTTCTTTAAAATAGGGATCATGGCATAGACATAAGCCATATTCATCTGACGTTCATAATTCCATGAAAATTCCATTTGAAATGAACGCCAAAAGACTTGATTAAGTTCTTTTTTTGTAATTAAGTTTTCTGTCTTAGTTTTAGAAGTCTTCGTCATCATCAATTACCTCCCCACTTGTTGTTTGTATTGTTTCATTCTTTCCTTTGGCATAATTCATGATATTCACAACAATTACTGCTGTAATGGCACCCAAAATTGCTACTCCTGTTACAGGTAACTTAAAGTAAGCCATTAAGACAAAGCCTAAAAAGAAATATGGCGCCACTTGTTTGTTAATCAGTAAGCGTGCAAGCATCGCAAATCCTAGCGCTGGAATAATCCCCGTTGCAACAGACAACCCATGTTGAATAAATTCAGGGATCAGATCAAGTAAGCCTTTAATGGTGTTGCTGCCCACGGCAAATGAAATAGTTACAATGAGCGCTAGCATGAACGATAAGCCAAAGCCTGCAAGTAAATGCATGCGCTCCACCCCTTTATATGCTCCTTCTTCAGCATACTGATCAGCTTTTTGACTCATGATTGGGATGAGCAAACCCAAATAAATATTTTTAAGAATCAACGTTAACGTTGCGATTGGCAAGCCTAAGACTAAGGCTGTTTCTGTTCCTGCGCCAGCAGTAATAGCAAACGCTGTACCAAGAATCCCACCAGTCACTACATCAGGTGGGATTGATGCGCCCACTGAAAAAGAACCGATGAAAGCTAACTCTAAGGTCGCACCCATGATTACGCCCGTTTTGACATCACCTAATACAATTCCGACAAATAAACCGGTTACAATTGGTCTTGAAAGCAACGAGGTTCCTAAAGCATATTCCGACTGCGCAATAAAAGCGATGCAACCTAAAAGAATCGCTTGTCCTATCATTTGTATTTCTCCTTTCTACAAGACATTTAATGCTGCTACTTTTTTGTCATTTGGGACTTGTCGAATTTCAACTTCACAACCATTTGCGACCAATTCTTTAACCATTTTTTCTTCATCCGGCGTAATATTAATTGCTTTAGAAATGTTTCGAGTATTTTCCCTTACTTTCATCCCTCCTAAGTTAATTTCTTTTATTTCTGGATAAGCAGTAGCCAATCGATAAGCATCTTCCACACTCTCAACTACAATAAAAAGTTTGTATTTTTCTGTAACACCACTTTTTAGTGCGGCAATCGCATCTTCAATCGTTTTAATGACCAGTTTTACTCCTGCTGGCTTAGCTAGCTTAATGGTTGTTTTTCGAATATCATTTTTAGGTACGTCATCATTTGCGATTAAAATACAATCGGCGCCTAAGCCTTGGGTCCATGAAAAAGCCACTTGACCATGTAACAAGCGATGATCGACTCTTAACAATTTAATCATTTCATTTCCTCCTAAAATTCTTCTTCTAAAATTTCTTTACTAGATAACTCGTTACAATAACAAAGACTTTCTTGTCCGTTTTCAACGGCACGTTTTACTAAATCAACTAATGAATCAACAGTATTTATTTGGGTATATATTTCAATTAACGTTGCTAAATTTAATCCTGAAATTAAATGCATTGCTTGTTTCCCCACATAATTAAAGAATTCGTTATTCACGCTTCCGCCAAATAGGTCTGTAATCACAATTAATTCATTTTGTTGATTGTTCTTTAAAATGTCTTTGACCGTCTTGGCTAAATCATAAGGTTGTTCCATATAAGCGCAAAGACATTCCACATTCTTTGTTTCACCACAAATTAAAGCTAATGATGTCTGAATCCCTGCAGCGAAATTACCATGTGTTGCCAGAATAATTTTACGTTCCATTTTCTTCACCTCACTTACTTCTTTATATAGCAAAAAGAGTGCCAAAAAAGTGGCACTCCCTCCTTTTTATTTTAAAAATCGCTTTCTGCGTTGTTAAACTCCGTTTTTCCAAACAACACATCATAGACATAAAAAAGTTCCGATTCAGGTATATTGACACTATAAACTTTTTCAATGACACTAAACGCCTCTTTTAACTCTTGCAAGACCGTTCTTTGACACTGCTTTAATTGTTCGGCGCCATTATAATTTTCAATAGGTTCATTCCGGATTAATCGTTCAATTAAACAACTGACATGGACATATACCGCCAATTTACGATCATTTTGAATCGTTTGTTGCCACCGCTCTTCTAATTGAATTAAAAAGACTTCTACTTGTCGAATAATTTTTTCTGTATCTAAAATCGTCACTGATTGAATGACCCGATCTAATGAAAAGTTACGAATCAACTCATGATTTACATAGGACAGCATATCTTTAGTTAATTCTCTCTTTGTCCATTCTAAAAGGGTCGTAATTCCTTTTCCTGCAATCAACTCTTCTAAAGAGATATACGGGAGGTCATTTGAAGACGGGTTGTTTGTACCAATGATGCCGACAATCTCATATTCTGGGAAACTTTCTTTGATCGACTCTGCATTACGTAATTGATTATATTCACAAGGAATAATCTTTAATTGTGCTTCCGCAGGTAAACTTTTTTCAAGTAAATCTCTAATTTTAACGGCTGTGCCAATTCCGGTACTACACGTTGTTAAAATGACACGTTCCGTTTTATTTTCAGGTAATATGATTTCCCATTCATTTGGATGAACCGTTAACGCTTTTTGGGGCAATTCTTCAAAAGAAACTTCGTCTTTAATGGCTTCTCCTATAGACAGAGCCAAGCTTGTTGTCACATTATTCATTAATAAAAAAGGACCTTCTTCTTCTGCCGGAAAATACTGATAAATTTCTTTCAATGAACCCATATCAAAAAGAATTACTAAACCATTCCTCGTTTCTTGACGTTCCATATAGTGAATTAAGTGTTCGGAAATTTTTTTGGGAGTAACATCTAACGGCATGTCAAACGATTGAAAAATTGGCACATTTAACAGCCGATTTGCAACATTCGCAATACTACTTGCTGTGGCATATCCGTGGGCAACAATCACTGCTTTCGGATAGTGACTTTCCTTTACTGAACCCGAATAGTGAAGATAAATGGTGACAATAATTCGATCCATCTGGGATAGTTCAATATCTAATGAACGTTTCACTAAAGTTAACAGTTGTTCAGCGTAGCCATAACTAGTTGCTAATTTAGTTTGAACTTCTGTTAAAAGTTCGTCAATGACTGTTGTAGGTTCTTTTTCTGGAAACCAATCAATACATCTTCGTTGAAACAGATAGGTGCTTAATGCATAGACTAAACTGCCATTAAACCGAATTTGATAAGACGATTCAATCGTTTCCAATAATTGACGGATATTTTGCGTAATAAACAATAGCATTTCGTGATTTTTCTCTCGCTTCTTTTCAAATAATAAATCATCGAATAAGCGTTCAATTTCTTTCGAGATGTCGTTATTGGCAGTGGAAAGATGATGATGGTGAGAGACATAAAGACGAAGGATTCGTTCATAACTCTGGATAATTCTTCTTTGCGCAAGCTCTGTTTCCTCTAACAAACTAACCAGATTTGTTTGCCCATCTAAACGAATAGGCAATTCATTTTCATCAGGAGCTAGTCTGATCGATTGATCCAGAAATTCTTTCGGTAGATCGTGCAAAGTGATTGGAATAACACGTTTATCAAGATTGGCGGCAAAGCTGCGTGCAGTAATAATTTTTATATTATTTCTTAATTCACCTACATTGCCTACATAATGGTGGTTTTCTAAAAGTTGGATAACTTGTGGCGTGATAGTAACTGCTTTTTGAATAGCTTGCTGTTCCTCATAAAATGCTCGCATAATTAATTGTTTTCTTTCCGCTTGAGTGCGTTCAGCAAGACTTGGGATTTTAATTTGAATAGGAATTCGTCTTAAAAATGTCGTTAAAAAGGTGCTAGAAATTTCTTCAGTTGTGGCAAAGCACAACCGACACGTAACAGGAATGGGCCGATTGGTTTCACCCATCCGATAAATAATACCCTGATCTAAAAATGTAAACAACTTTTCCTGCCCTTCAGGACTCAAACGATGAACTTCATCTAAAAATAAAACGCCCCCTTCTGCACTTTGAAAGGCTCCAATTTTATCGGAATCTGCTCCCGTAAAAGCGCCTTTAAGATGCCCAAATAATTGACTAGTTAAAAGCTCTGGATTGTTGGCATATTGCGCACAATTAACTGTCACAAAAGGTGCTGAATCGTCAAGTAGTTCTTTTGAAAGACAAAACTGATAATATAAGGATGCTAAAAAACTTTTACCCGTACCACTTTCACCTGTAATTAAGACAGGCAAGCCACCGCCAGGGTAAAGCGCTGCCATTTTCAATTGTTCGATGGTCTGGGCTAAACTACCGCGATAACCAATGACCGACTGAAAAAAATCACTTTTGCGATCAAAAACAGGCTGTTCATCGATCATTTCTTGGAAACTTTGATAAACAGTTCTTTTTAAAAGATAGTTTTGTTGTTGAAACGCTTCTTTATGAAAAAAGTAAACTGGTCGTGTATTGATCTTAACTAGAATCCCTTCTTCGTTTAACTGATTTAAATAGTGACTAGCTGTATTTCGTTTGATAGAAAATGTCGTTGCAATATTGCTTGCTGTGAAAATTTCACTGACTAAAGATGGTTCAAAAAAAGCTGTTTGATTGCGTAAATAATCAACAATTTGCATTTTTAACATAAAATCACCTCTCATTTATCATAACGTACCTAAAAAAAACGTCAATATTCAAAATTTCTTTTGTTATTTTTCTTTATATAAGGAGCCCATTTTTTATGTTTATGATTTGTCAAATTAAGTTAGAATAAAATGCTTCTTGTACATAGCTCAAAAAT
>OJYR01000054.1_pt1 | contig 74775 bp, 92 predicted proteins | sample 1600991 | NCBI WGS metagenome assembly OJYR01 (sample SAMN04436854, study PRJEB24849) | human gut metagenome | biome: human gut; feature: NICU; material: stool | host: Homo sapiens | place: USA: Saint Louis, MO | collected 2012-05-11
AGATCCTTAACGAAGAGTCGTCGAAAGAGTCCACCGGCCACGGCTCGCCGCTGCCGCAGCTGCTGCACGGCGGCCCCGGCCGTGCGGGCGGCGGCGAAGAGCTGGGCGGCCTGCGGGCGGTGAAGCACTATCTGCAGCGCACCGCCGTGCAGGGCAGCCCGACCATGCTCGCCGCCGTCGGCCAGCAGTGGGTGCGCGGCGCGCAGGTACAGGAGGACCGCGTGCATCCGTTTCGCAAATACTTCGAGGAGCTGCAGCCCGGCGACAGCCTGCTGACCCCGCGCCGCACCATGACCGAGGCGGATATCGTTAACTTCGCCTGCCTCAGCGGGGATCACTTCTACGCCCATATGGATAAGATCGCCGCCGCCGAGTCGATTTTCGGCGAACGCGTGGTGCACGGCTACTTCATTATTTCCGCCGCCGCCGGGCTGTTCGTGGACGACGGCGTCGGGCCGGTGATCGCCAACTACGGCATGGAGAACCTGCGCTTTATTGAGCCGGTGAAGCCCGGCGACACCATTCAGGTGCGCCTGACCTGCAAACGCAAAACCCTCAAGCGGCAGAAAACCGCCGAAGAGAAGCCCACCGGCGTGGTGGAGTGGTCTGTCGAGGTGTTTAACCAGCATCAGCAGGCGGTGGCGCTCTACTCTATCCTCACCCTGGTGGCCCGCCAGCAGGGCGACTTCTGAATGCCGACGCGCGCTCCTGCCGGGGCGCGCGTTATCCCATCGACAAAATGATTAACCTGGCAAATCTGACAAAGCGGCTGGCAGATGCGGACAAACGCTGCCCGCTGGCAGGGTGAGACAGTCATAAGCGCAACGTCAAAAAACACAACGCTATGAGGTTAATGATGATAAAGCCTTCACGTTTTAACGCCCGTAAATCGGCCCTGGCGCTGGCCGTGGCGCTGATCTGCAGCTGGCAGTCCCCGGCGTTCGCCCACGGCGGCGAGGCCCATATGATCCCGATGGACAAAACCCTGGCCGATTTTGGCGCCGACGTACAGTGGGACGATTACGCGCAGATGTTCGTTATCACCAAAGACGGCGCCTATGTGAAGGTGAAGCCCGGCGCGGACAGCGCTATCGTCAACGGCAAGCGCCTGAAGCTGCAGGTGCCGGTGGTGATGAAGGAGAATAAGGCGTGGATCTCCGATACCTTCGTTAACGACGTTTTCCAGTCCGGGCTGGATCAGACCTTTCAGGTGGAGAAGCGCCCGCATCCGCTCAATGCTCTGAGCGCCGACGAGATCAAAACCGCCGTTGAGATTGTAAAAGCGGCGAAGACGTTCCAGCCCAATACCCGCTTTACGCAGATCGCCCTCGCCGAGCCGGACAAGGCGAAAGTGTGGGACTTCGTGCTCAGCGGTAAGGCGGTGGACGGCCCGCGGCTTGCCAACGTCACCCTGCTCGACGGCAAGCACGTCATTGAGAGCGTGGTAGATTTGCAGAATAAGAGAGTGGTCAGTTGGACGCCGGTGAAAGACGCCCACGGCATGATCCTGCTCGACGATTTTGTCACCGTGCAGAAGGTAATTAACGACAGTACGGAATTTACCGAAGCGCTTAAAAAGCACGGCATCACCGACCCGAGTAAAGTGGTGACCACGCCGCTGACCGTTGGCTACTTCGACGGCAAGGACGGTCTGACCCAGGACAAGCGCCTGCTGAAGGCCATCAGCTATCTCGACGTCGGCGACGGCAACTACTGGGCGCATCCGATTGAGAATCTGGTGGCGGTGGTCGATCTGCAGCAGAAAAAAATCATCAAGATTGAAGAAGGCCCGGTGGTGCCGGTGCAGATGACGCCGCGCGCCTACGACGGCCGCGACCGCCTGCCGCTGGCGCGCAAGCCGCTGCAGATTATCGAGCCGGAAGGCAAAAACTACACCATCACCGGCGATACCCTCCACTGGCAGAACTGGGACTTCCACCTGCGGCTGGACTCCCGCGTCGGGCCGATTATCTCTACCGTGACCTATAACGACAACGGCACCAGGCGCAAGGTGATGTACGAAGGCTCCCTCGGAGGCATGATCGTCCCCTACGGCGATCCGGACGTTGGCTGGTACTTTAAGGCCTATCTCGACTCCGGCGACTACGGCATGGGCACCCTCACCTCCTCCATCGCGCCGGGCAAAGACGCGCCGTCCAACGCGGTGATGCTCAACGAGACCATCGCCGACTACAGCGGCAAGCCGATTACCATTCCGCGCGCCATTGCGGTGTTCGAACGCTACGCCGGCCCGGAATATAAGCACCAGGAGCTGGGCCAGCTCAACGTCAGCGCTGAGGGCCGCGAGCTGGTGGTGCGCTGGATAAGTACCGTCGGTAACTATGACTATATTTTCGACTGGATCTTCCACGAGAACGGCACCCTCGGCATTGACGTCGGGGCCACCGGCATCGAGGCGGTGAAAGGCGTGCAGAGCAAAACCATGCACGACGCCACCGCCAAAGCGGACACCCGCTACGGGACGCTGATCGACCACAACATCGTCGGCACGACCCACCAGCATATCTACAACTTCCGCCTCGATCTCGACGTGGACGGCGAGAACAACCGGCTGGTGGCGATGGACCCTGAGGTAAAACCCAACGCGGCAGGCGGACCGCGCACCAGCACCATGCAGGTTAATCAGTACAACATCGACAGCGAGCAGCAGGCGGCGCAGAAGTTCGATCCGGCCACCATCCGCCTGCTGAGCAACACCACCAAAGAGAACCGGATGGGCAACCCCGTCTCGTACCAGATAATCCCCTACGCGGGCGGCACCCACCCGGTGGCGACCGGCGCCAACTTCGCTAAAGATGAGTGGATATACCACCGCCTGAGCTTTATGGACAAGCAGCTGTGGGTCACCCGCTATCATCCCAACGAGCGCTACCCGGAGGGGCAGTATCCGAACCGCTCGACTCATGATACCGGGCTGGGACAGTTTACGAAGGACGACGAAAAGCTGGATAACCAGGATCTGGTGGTGTGGATCACCACCGGCACCACCCACGTGGCGCGCGCGGAAGAGTGGCCGATGATGCCGACCGAGTGGGTTCATGTGCTGATGAAGCCGTGGAACTATTTTAATGAGACGCCGACGCTGGGGGCGGTGAAGAAGTAGCTGCTTTAAGACCAGAGCGCGGCTGAATGGCCGCGCTCGGTTTGTAGCGCTCTTTACGCTTCAGGCCCCCTTCACTCTGCTTATGCAAGAACAAATGTCACAAGGGTCAGGGCCAGTATCAGCGTCAAAATATGTCCGATACTGACGACAAAAAACTGATACCTGAACGACTGTTTTAATGACAATTTTGCCAGCGTGTTAAACGTAATACACAGGCCGGTATAAGGCATAATCCCAAAAGAAGCAGAGGCAATGGTGGTGATGCGGTGGATGATTTGAGGATCGATACCCATTGCGACATAGTCTGCCGCAAATGATTGCATAACGATACCCACGGTTCCGGCAGCCGACCCGGTAATACAGCTCAGAATTGCAGTGGAAATGGACAGACTAATTAAAGGATTTCCCGGGATCGTCATGATTAAACTTTTAATTACTTCAAATGCAGATGAACTGGCAAGCACCGTACCAAATGCGACCGTACTCGAGGTACTGAAAACAGGAATAACTGAATCTAAAGCACCCTGATTTAGTATTTTTACATGATCATTGGCTTGCTTTCTGAATAATAATGCACAGAGTAATATTGATGCCGTAAGCGCAATCAAAATAATATTATTCACATCCCTGAAGATAATAATAATTAGTAACAGTGTTATCATCGGCAGGATTGATGGAAGAAAGTTAGGCAACATGCCTTGTGCAATTGACACATCCTCTTTCACGTCAACAAAGGTAGAGTATGTCTCGCCGCGTTTCTGGCTTTTTTTCAGTTCATAATACATATAAATTAAGCTGTAAGCGACGATAAATATCGAGCATATAATACCTAAGATCGGTGCGGCAGTTAAAGTGGTATGCAGCGCATTGGCCGGTATGACGTTAACAATTGACGGTGATCCCGGCAACATGCTCATAGTATAGGTCGCCATGCCGGCAAAAAGAGGTATGGTTACTAGATTCCATGCAATATTTAGCTCTTTGAATAGGGGTTTTGCCATAGGTATCAATGCAAAGCACACCACAAAAAAACTAACACCGCCCATGGTAATAATCGAACTAATAATGAAAATAGCCAACAGTACAGAATAGGGACGATCGGTATGAGTATAGTACAGTATTTTATTGGCAATTGATTGGGTGGCACCGCTCTTTTCCATATATTTAGCAAGCACCGCGCCCAATAAAAATATCGAAAAATTTGCTAATATAAAATTCGCTAACGCAGAGACATATGAATTTTTCTGGCCAAACAGCGAGTCCATGACGTGCATTTTATTAAAAACAATGATGATAATAGTAACAATGGGTGCGCCTATTATCGTATTTACCCCTTTTATTGTAACATACACAAAAGCCAGTAACGCGATGATAATGCCTGTAATACCAATAAACTCATAAGCGTTCATTATACATCTCCTTGCCGATCCTCATTCCGATAACGAGAGACCGTTTTTCCATTGCGGTTCAGCGGCAATATAATTCTCTTTGCTTCCGCGAAATTTCCCGTCACTACGTTAGCTACGCTGCCCGTCTTTTATTCTGCAAATGGTATTACTCCGATGACTTGCGCTGACAGAATAAGGGTGAACGACCTTTAAATGCCAGATGGCGCTTCTGCTGTATCGGTGCGGACCGTTCTGTACCGGTACAAGCGATGCTTTTCGCCGATATCAAATTTCCCGCCCTGCAATAGCCATCCATTTTTTAACATGTTAAAACAATTTATTTATTCGTGTTTTAGTAAAGCATCCCTGATTGCTGGCGACTTCCGATAATGTCGGACACTATCCGACAATATATTACATAGCAATTTGTAGATTCTATGCAGATTGGTTGTCAATCACTACTATAATCTTTTGTGATGCGGATCGACATTGAAAATACTTTATACCCTGAGGTCACCAGACGGCATCTCTGAATTCTAATAGTTAAGCAAAGCAATTATTACCAGGAAGTATTACTGTAAGCGGATGCGCTATGAAATTGATACTCCATATGAGTCAGCTAATTGTGGCGTTATGTAAAAATGATATAAGATGATTACTCTGGGATCGGAGGGGATATATTGAAATGAGTAAGCGAATCTTATCAGTGGATAAAGCGGTCAGCATCCTGGGATGTTTCTCTCAACATGAAGAATTAGGTATAACAGACATAGTAAATCTGTCTGGCCTGCAAAAAAGCACAGTCTACGATCTGGTTAATACTCTGCATCTAAACGGTATGCTTGAACAAAATCTTAAAACGAAAAAATACCAGCTCGGTATTAAACTCTTTGAGTTCGGCTGCCTTTATGGCAAAAGAAACACGCTAAAGAAAAGAGCAGAAAGCGAGTGCCTGACGTTAGCGCAATATTATACGGCTACCGTACACCTTGCCACGCATGATAGCGGAGAGGTTATTTATATTGATAAGTATGAAGACCCGCAGGCAAAAGTCAGTTACTCTCACATTGGCAAGCGAGCCCCGATGACCTGTACCGGCGTAGGCAAAGCCATGCTTGCCTTTCTTGGGTCAGAGTATCTGGAAAAATACATTTATAGTCAGCCTTTTCCCCGCGAAACTGAAAAATCCATTTTGTCAAAACATGAACTTGAGGAAAGTATCAAACAAATAAAATCGCGAGGCTACGCTACAGACTATGATGAAATAATTCCGGGGGTCCATTGTGTGGCAGCCCCCATATTCAACATTGCTGGCAATGTCATCGCCTCTATCAGTATTTCATGTTTCGCTCAGTTTATTACTCCGCAAAATCAAGAGCAGATTGGGGCGGTGGTAAAACAGGCAGCACACAATATATCCAGAGGATTGACCTGATTATCCCAAAAAAACCATAACCTCTGCACTGCCGCCCCGTCAAAGGCGATCGCTTAGATCGTCAACGGGCCTGATAAACCGCTTTACGTACCGGTCCGGCTGCCGGGAGCAGATTACGTTTCCTGATGACCGCCAGGTAACGCTGTGCGCTGATTCGACAGCGCGTGTTCACGCAGACCGTTCACAATAATGGAACCAGCCCCGCGCCGGGCGCGTTCGCCGATGCAGGTAGCCTTTCCCCGACAGTTAATACCGGATGGCTTACCGCGCCGCCGCGGTTGACTATTCCATAACCAACGCAGGCTACCGCAATCGCCATTATCTGCCGACCATCGGGGCGCGAATCCTTTCTGAAAGCAGGTGAAAAACAGTATGATCCTATCTCTTACAATAACAACACCAATGATATGGTTATTAATTCTACTTTTGCCTGCTATAATTAGACACTTAGCTGTAATCTCATGGGCCAAGTTTTGGTAATGAAGAAAATAAAAATTGCCACACAAGTAATCATTATTATTACTAGCACTTTACTTTTCTCCGGTTTACTTTATCGGGAGTATCTGTCTCTACAAAGTTATATGGGCTATGTTGCCGAAAACGGCAAATCCGCTCTGTTTCACGAACAATACATAAATCAGCGTATTGCCTTTCGACTTTCAACTCTGTTCTCTCGCCCACCGGCACCCATTGCAGGCGTGGGCGATGCGAGGACGCTCTGCGGTCGTCTGGAACACGTCAACGATATGTATGGTTTTAATCTGACCGCGAGCCGTTTCCCTACGCTGGAAGGGACGCTGCAAACTCAGAATGCCGACTGCCAGAGCTGGGTCTATGACATCGGCGCAATTCTGGCCATTGATGACGGAATTTTCACCACCTCCACCCGATACATTTTTTCAAACTACGGTGACTATATTTTCGATAATATTCGTTATTATCTCGATCTGGAAAATAGCTATATCTATTCGAGCAGCCGTATCAATATTCACCAGCATCCGTTTCCCTACTGGCAAAATGAAAATAGCAGCCGCATCGATCTGCAGGCATTTGCCCGCGGGATAAGTATTAATACCCGCGAGTTAGCAGACTTTTTTCATGGTAACAGTATAACTTCGCACATTCATATCGATCAGATCCTCGGCGGAAAAGCGTTCAGCATGATCTGCCCCGTATTTAATGCGGGGGAAATTAAGGGGATGATAGTTACCCAAATTAATGCCGACGATTTATCCACTGCCTTTCGCACTACCTCCCGCCCGACGCTGTGGTCCGCAATGAAGCTCTACGTTAGCGATACCACCTCCGGCTACGGCATTGTGTTTCATACGCCATCGCTCAGCGTTGCGCCGGTGCTGAACGTCAGCCAGCGGCTGACCGATGCGTTAACGCTGCACATTTCCGTCGATATTTGGTACTTCATGCTCAGCAACCTCTGGCTGCTTGCGCTCTATCTTGCCACCACCCTTCTGATACTGCGCTACTCGAGCTACCAGTTCCGGCGCCACGCGACGCTATTTTATGACAATGTCACCGATGCGCTGACCGGACTCTATAATCGTAAACTGCTTACCGAAAGGCTGAGGAATAAAATCGCAGCGCTACTGGAGAGGAAGATAGCGATTACCGTCATCGCTATAGATTGCGATGGTCTGAAGCAGATTAACGATATTCTCGGCCATCATGCCGGCGATCGGGCGATTACCCTGCTGGGTAACGCGATCGGCCGCTCGGTGCGTAAAAGCGACTACGGCATTCGCATCGGCGGGGACGAGTTTATCCTGATCCTTATTGATGCCAACGAGGCTAAAGCCAGGGAGGTGGTCCGCCGGGTTGCGGATAAGCTGCTGGAAACGGACAGTGAAAGGCTGGTGGCCTTTTCCTGGGGAGGATATCAGATGCGCGAAGGCGACTCGCTGGAAAAGGCGTTCATCGCTGCGGATAAGCGCCTCTATCAGCAAAAGCAGGCAAAAAAGGCCTCGCCTGCTCCTCGCCAGCAGGATCAGTAGCGCACGCAAACCGATTGGGTTCCGCACCAGCCGTCCTGCCAATAAATACCTAATTTACGTCCGGCTCCGGACTGCCTCATGCCGCCAAAGGGCAGCGTCGGATCAATCATTGCTTTTGCCTGCGAGTGATATCATCGAAAAATCAACGTTCAGGGTCAGCAGTGATGAAGAAGAAAAATACCTCGCCGACGCCGCATGATGCGGCCTTCAGGCAGTTTCTGACGCAGCCGGAGATTGCCCGCGATTTTATGGATATCCACCTTCCGGCGGAGCTACGCGCTATCTTCGATCTCGGTACCCTGAAGCTTGAATCAGGTTCATTTGTTGAAGACGATCTTCGCCAGTATTTCAGCGACGTGCTTTATAGCCTGGAAACGGCCGCAGGGACCGGATATGTGCATGTGTTGATCGAACACCAGAGCTCGCCTGATGTTCACATGGCCTTCCGCATGACCCGATATGCCGTTGCCGCGATGCAGCGCCATCTTGAGGCCGGTCATAAAAACTGCCGCTGGTGATACCGATGCTGTTTTATGTCGGTAAACGCAGTCCCTATCCCTACTCTACCCGCTGGCTGGATGAATTTGATCATCCGCAGCTGGCAGGTAAAGTCTACGGTGGAGCTTATCCACTGATTGATGTCACCGTCATTCCGGATGATGAAATAATGGGCCACCGCAGCATGGCGGCGCTGACATTGTTGCAAAAGCATATCCATCAGCGTGATATCGCAACCCTGGCCGATCGGCTGGCCACGCTACTTATGGCAGATTATCTCTCTTCACCCCAGGTGATTGCGCTGATACACTATCTACTGCAGGCGGGTGAGTCAGCTGACTCTGAAGCCTTCGTTCGCGAACTGGCACAGCGTGTGCCGCAACACGGAGACGCACTCATGACCATTGCACAACAGCTGGAACAAAAAGGCATTGAGAAAGGGCGCCTTGAAGGTATCCGAATCGGCGAAGAGAAAGGCCGCAATGAAGGCAAAGTAGAAGGTAAACTCGAAGTTGCTCGCACCATGCTGCAAAACGGCCTTGACCGCAGCACCGTTATGAAAATGACCGGCCTGGCTGCTGAGGATGTGGATCAAATCTGCCATTAATTTACCTGTTCTCCCGGCAACAAAAGCAGGTAAAAAGCGTAACCAGGAATCCACTCATGCTGCGGCACATCCAATCTGGTCGCCTGCATAGCGCCACACTCCCTTATTATCCCTGCATCCACTGATAACGTTATCAATAGTGCAATTAAAGGCTTTTTTGCCCGTACGGCTTGCCGTTGATAAAGATAGCCACACAGGGAAGACTGCGAAGCCATGAAATTGTGGCAGCGCCAGAGGGCCGCCGGCGATGTGCTGGAAGAGGCGCTTATCGCTGCCGGCGGCAGCCTCTACCAGCACAAGTGCGGTAAAAAACCCCGCGCTAATAGCGCACGCAAACCGATTTGGTTTCACACCAGCCGTCCAGCCAGTCGGTACCGAAGTCGCGCCCGGTGCCGGACTGCTTCATGCCGCCGAAGGGCAGATTGGGGTCAATCAGGGTGTGGGTATTGACCCACACGGTGCCCGCCTGCAGGCGCTCGCTGTAGCCCAGCGCCTGCGAGAGGTCCTTCGTCCAGACGCTGGCGGTCAGCCCGTATTCGGTATCGTTGGCCAGCCGCAGCGCCTCTTCGCTGTCCGCGACCCGCACCAGATTGACCACCGGGCCAAAGACCTCTTCGCGGGTCAGGCGCAGGGCGGCGTCGGGATTGACCACCAGCGTTGGCTGAATATAGTAGCCGTCGCCCTCCGGCACCGCGCCGCCGCGAATAAGCTCGGCGCGGCTCTGCTCCGCCTCGTGCAGAAATCCCGCCACTTTCTCGCAGTGCGCCCGCGAGGCCAGGGCGTTGATCTGCGCGCGCTCCGACATGCCCGGCCCGACGGTCAGGGACTTCAGCGCCTGCTCAAAGCCCGCCACCAGGGTGTCGAAAATCGGCGCTTCGATATAGAGCCGGGAGCTGGCCGCGCACACCTGGCCCTGGTTGAGGAAGCTGCCCGCCATCAGCCCCTCGATGACCCACTGCGGATCGGCATCTTTCAGCACGATGGCCGGGTTTTTGCCGCCCAGCTCAAGGGTCACGCGAGTCAGCCTGTCGGCCGCGGTGCGGGCAATATGCTTGCCGGTCAGGGTCGAGCCGGTAAAGCTCACTTTTGCTACCTGAGGATGCGAGGTCAGCGCCGCGCCGCAGACGGCGCCGCTGCCGGTTATCACGTTGAAGGTACCTTCCGGTACGCCCGCCTCGACGGCCAGCTCGGCGAGGCGCAGCGCGGTCAGCGGCGTGGTCTCTGAGGGTTTGATAACGATGGAGCAGCCTGCCGCGAGGGCGGGCATGATCTTCCACAGGGCAATCATCAGCGGGAAGTTCCACGGCACGATGCCCGCCACCACGCCGACGGGCTCTTTGCGGGTCCACGCCTGGTAGCGCGCGCCCGGCGGCATCGGAATGGAGACATCGAGGGTCTGACCGGCAATTTTGGTGGTCAGCCCGGCGGTGTAGCGCATCCAGTTCACGGCGCTGCCGACCTCCACCACCCGGGAAATATTGATCGATTTACCCTGCTCCAGGGTTTCGAGCTGGGCCAGCTCTTCGCCGTGCTGCTCCACCAGATCGGCAAAGCGCAGCAGGATCCGCTCCCGCTCGGCGGGCAGGCGCCCGGACCAGCGCCTGTCGACGAAGGCGCGCCAGGCGGAGGCGACGGCGCTATCCACATCCTCCCGGCTGGCGTCGGCGGTGGTGGCGATGGCCCGGCCGGTCGCCGGATCCCAGACAGTCAGCCGCTGCTCGCCGGAAGAGGCCTGCTGCCTGCCGTCAATAAAGTTACCGTGTTCGCGGGTAAGAAACTGCTCCACGCTGGCGAGTCGCGCAACCTGTGTATCTGACATCTGTTCTCTCCCGATAGCCTCTGAATAATATTCTCCCAGTGTGCCCTGTCGGAACGCCGCGCGCCTTTTGTCTGTCTGCCATTTGCTGTGCTGTCCGTGACATTTCGCGCAGGGCGGCAGGGGCAGAAGCGCGTTATGTGAACGGCATCGTTCGTTTTTACAACCGAATGCGCTAATTTGTGTAACATACATGCAACCATCACTGTGCGGTCGCCGGGAAGGATCTATGAATAACGCAGGTTTTCAGCAGTGGCTATCGACGATCAACGCCGAGTGCGGGCGGTTTGCCGCCCGTCGCCTGGCGGGCGATTTTGTCGGCGAGATCGAGTCCGGCTATGCCAGCGGCCTCAAGCTGAGCACCGTGACCGCCGCTAACGTCAATCTGTACCGCACCGAACGCGAGATCCGCAGCGGCAATGACGCCTGGTTTTACACCGTCTTCCAGCTCGCCGGCGAGGCGACCATTGAACAGGGCACGCGCCAGACCACGCTGTCGCCCGGGGATATTACCGTGGTGGACGCCTCGCGCCCCTGCTCTATCTTCTGGACGGCGCGCGCGCGTCAGGTATCGCTACTGCTGCCCCGCCATCTGCTGGAGCATCAGCTGGCGGCAGGCGCAGCGGAGTATGTTCCAAGGCTCGATAAGACGCAGCCGGTAGTGCAGCTCAGCCACCGGCTGCTGCAGGAGAGCATGAACAGTCTGGCGATGTCGGAAAGCGAAAGCGGCGCGGCGCTGGAGGCCATCGCCTGCCTGCTGCGCCCGGCGCTGCGCCAGCGGGAAGCGCAGCCCAGCAGGCGCGACAGGCTATTTGAAAAAGTGACGGCGATGATTGATGAGCACATCCAGTCCGACAGCCTGCGCCCGGCCTGGCTGGCAAAAGAGATGGGTATGTCGCTGCGCAGTCTGTACCGGCTGTTTGCCGATCGCGGTCTGGTGGTCGCCCAGTATATCAGGCACCGGCGGCTGGACCTTTGCGCCAGCGCCCTGCGCAGCGCCGCGGATGAGGAGAAGCTGGCGGGGATTGGCTATAGCTGGGGCTTTGGCGATCACAGCCACTTCTCAACCGCTTTTCGCCAGCGCTTCGGCGTCAGCCCGGGGGAGTACCGGCGGCGCTATCGATAGCTATTTTTTCAGCCACTGCCCGTTCATTCCGCGCACGTACTCCCCGGGCTGCGCCCGCGCCACCAGCTTCTGCCCGGCCATCTTCGCGACCTCATTCACCGGCACGTTATTCTGGCTGGCCAACTGCTGGTAGCTGGCGCTGCGGGCGGCGTTAATGCGGGCGACCAGCGCCTGCGTATCGGCATCCTGCGCTACCGGCGCCAGATAGCCGCTGAGGGTTTCCCCTACCCGTCCTTCGGCCCGCGCCTGTTCCAGCGTCAGCGCCTGGGCGCTCTGGCAGACCAGCGCCAGCAGGGCGGCAATCGCGATTCGTTTCATAGGCACCTCAGAAGAGATCGCTGCGCGACTTGAGCAGGTTTTCCACGTCTTTATCGACCTTAATGTGGATCTCATGCTCTATCTTGACGTTCATATTGATGGTGATCGGCGCTTCGGGGGCCGCCACCTCAATGCGCGGCGTGCAGCCGCTGAGGGTGATTGCGGCAAGCAGGCCCGCCGCGGCATTTCTTATACTCATTACTGCTCCTTACATGCCTTGCCCGATCGGCAGGGGGCGGGTAGATGCGCGTTCTGCTCAAGCCACGCCTGAAGATTGTCACCAAAGCGCAGGCTGCGCCACAGCTCAAAGACATTTTCCTGGTGGGTGTAGTTGAGATTCACCCGCGCCGATTTGCCATCCGTCCGGCTGGTACCAGAGATGGAGGACTTCAGCTGCAGCATACCGAGGTTATCGAGGCTGACGCTGGTCCAGGAGCGGGTGATCTCCAGGTAGCGCAGCCAGTTGATCGCCGACCCGGCGGCCATGTTGTCGCGCACCACCGCATCCGCCGTGTCCTTATCCAGACGCAGGGTCAGCGGGCCGGGATTGGTCAGCCAGCCGTCTTTGATTATCCACTTCTCGTTATTAAGCCACAGCGGCAGCGCGCCGTTTACGCGTCCCGACATGGTGAACTGCTTCGGATTGATGGCGCCGATAAGCTCGCTGGTGGAGATGTTCTGCACCCGCAGCAGGGCCGCGTCGCGCTGCGGCATTCGCAGCTGCAGCATCGAGACCTTGCCGCCCAGCACGTCAACGCTGACGTTGGAGAGCAGCAGCGGATCCTGCTCGCTCCACGGATAGCTGCCCTCAAGATCGGCGGTGATATTGCGGGCGGTGACCTGATTGACCACTTCACCAATGCGCAGGGAGACCGGGCGGCGGTGGCCAAGGTGCCAGGTGCTCTGGCTGAAGCGGAACGGCAGAATAAAATCGACGCCGTTAATCTGGTTGTCCGGCATCCACAGGCTGCCGTTTTTCAGCACGCCGTGGCCGCCGGCCTCGAAGCCCTGATCCGCCGCGGCGGAAAACGCCACCTGCGCGTAAAGGGTGCCATCGCGAAGCGTCGTTTTGGCCTCCGGCGGCAGCAGCGGCTGGAAGACCTTAAGGGACTGCTTCGGCCACCAGGCGTTGCCGCGCAGACGCAGGCCGTCCCAGCGCCCGCTGACCCGCACAGGGCCAATCTCGCCGGCGTGCAGGTCACCCTTAAAATTAAACCAGGTCGGGTCGCGGCCGTCGACGCTAAATTTCAGCGTTGACGGCGGCAGGACGCTGCCGCTGGTAAAGCGGGTTTCCCCGGCGTCGAGCGACAGCGCGCCGGTCAGCGACGGATGCTGCGCACTGCGCCGCCAGCGCACCGGGGCATCGAGCACCAGCCGGGGCTGGCTGATGGTCATCGCGCCGTACTGCAGCTGGTCAAAGCCGGTCGAGAGGCTGTTGAGCACAATGTCACCATCGCGCCACTCGCCGTCGCCCTTGACGTCCCAGCTGGCGTTCATCGGCGGGAAGTGGCCATCGCCCCAGTAGCGCCAGCGCCAGCTGCCGCGCTCCGGCAAAAAGTCGCTGGCCTTACCGTCGAGGTGCAGCACGAAGTCGCCGGTTTGGTCCTCATGGGCGCGAAGAATGGCCTGCAGGCGGCCGTCCACGCCCCGGCTGCTGAGGCGCACGCCGGCCAGCGGCCAGCGGATCTGATCGATATTAAGCGAGTCGATAATCTGTCCCTTCGAGCGCAGCAGCGCGCCGGGGGCAAAGGTCAGCTCGGGGTCGTTAAGCGGCCCGCTTAAGGTGGCCGGCAGCATGGCGTAGAGGATCAGGTCGTTATACTTGGCCTCGCCCGCCACCTGCAGCGGCATCTCGCTGCTGTCCATGCTCAGGCGCCCCGGTCCGAAGTTGAGCACCGCGTTACCCTTGCCCGCCGCGCCCTGGGTCAGGACGTTCAGGCGCCCGGCGATCTGCATTTTATCGAGGCCCTGCTGCCAGTTGTCGAGGCGCAGGCCGACGCGGCCGCTGACCGGCACGCCCTCCAGCCACGGCCAGTTCCAGCGGCCGTCGCTGATGGTCAGGCGCTCCGGGGTCAGTGTCCAGGGAAGGTCGAGCAGCGGATCGCCGACGCCGCGGGCCATCACGACCAGCTGGCCCTGATTTTCCCGCCACTCCAGCTCGGCATCCACCAGCCCCTGCTGGCCGGGAACCTCGAAGGACGATTCGACGTGGCCGTTGACCGGCACGCCGGCGGGGACCAGCGGCATCGTGAGCTCGCCCACCAGCTTGATCGGCGGGCGGTCGTCGAGCACATTGGCGGTAAATTCGCTGACCTGCAGCGCCTGTCCCTTCAGGGCCGCGCGCAGCGTCACCGAATCGCCGTCGTAGTGGAGGATCTGCTGAGCGGGGGTTAAAGAGAGCGCTAATTTGCCCTGCCACTTCTCCCAGGGCGAGAAGCGCAGGCGATCTATCGTCAGCCAGCTGTTGGGCAGCATCGACTGCCATTCGGCCAGCGTGCGCGGGGCGGCGGGAGAAGGTTCGCTCTGCGGGAGCTTGCTCAGGCAGGCGGAATTGATGTTCAGTTCGCCGACGTGGAGCCGCCAGCGGCTGGGATGGGACAGCTCGGCGTCGCGCAGCTGCGCCAGCTGGCAGTCGCCCACCAGATAGCGCAGTTCGGGCAGCAGAAGCCTGCCGTTATGCCACGACGGGCTCTCTTTAAGCGCAATGCGCGTTCCTGACGGCAGCCAGATCCCGGCAAGGGTCGGCACCCAGTGGGTCAGCGTCAGCAGCAGCGTCAGCGGTATAAGTATCAGCAGCAGCAGGATGGCGATCGCTGCTTTCCATGTACCCTTCATGGGCGATTAACATCCTGATTAATTGTCATTAAAAGGCCGAACAGGCCCGTATTGTGGCACGTAAAGCCCCCCTGTTAAAGCCGCGGTGGTCCCGCCGGGGCGAACCGCGCCACTGCTAAGCATAGATGCTTCCTTTTGCGCCCGATGCGCAAACGCGCAATTCTCAGGCTCAGAAAGTACGGTTATGCACTACACTAACGTTGGTAACTCCATGATTAAACTATATTTTAATAATTGTCAGATTATTTTAAATGTGTTACCGTAGCGGTACTATCTGATGGAGAAAAGTCTTATGAAAATCGCGGTTTACAGCACGAAGCAGTACGATAAAAAGTATTTGCAAAATGTAAATGAGGCTTTTGGCTATGAACTTGAATTTTTCGACTTCCTTTTAACGGAAAAAACCGCGAAAACCGCCATCGGCTGCGATGCCGTGTGCATCTTTGTCAACGACGACGGCAGCCGCCCGGTGCTTGAAGAGCTGAAAAAACACGGCGTGAAGTATATCGCTCTGCGCTGCGCCGGCTTCAACAATGTCGATCTCGACGCGGCGAAAGAACTGGGCCTGCAGGTGGTCCGCGTGCCCGCCTACTCGCCGGAAGCGGTGGCGGAACACGCCGTCGGCCTGATGATGTCGCTCAACCGCCGTATCCACCGCGCCTATCAGCGCACCCGCGATGCCAACTTCTCGCTGGAGGGGCTGTGCGGCTTCACCATGCACGGTAAGACCGCAGGCGTCATCGGCACCGGAAAAATCGGCGTCGCCGCGCTGCGCATTCTCAACGGCTTCGGCATGAAGCTGCTGGCGTACGATCCTTATCCCAGCCAGGCGGCGCTGGAGCTGGGCGTGGAGTACGTGGATCTGCCGACGCTGTTCTCGCGCGCGGACGTTATCTCCCTGCACTGCCCCCTTACGCCGGATAACTACCACCTGCTGAACCGCGCCGCGTTTGACCAGATGAAAGACGGGGTGATGGTCATTAATACCAGCCGCGGCGGTCTGGTAGACTCGCAGGCGGCGATCGACGCGCTGAAAACGCAGAAAATTGGCGCCCTGGGCATGGACGTGTATGAGAACGAGCGGGATCTGTTCTTTGAAGATAAATCCAACGACGTGATTCAGGATGACGTGTTCCGCCGCCTCTCCGCCTGCCACAACGTGCTGTTCACCGGCCACCAGGCGTTTCTCACCGCCGAGGCGCTGACCAGCATTTCTGAAACCACGCTGTACAATCTGCGCCAGGTCTCCGGCGGCGAACCCTGCCCGAACGCGCTGGTTTAACCTTTGCTGCTGCCGCCCCTGCGGCAGCATTTTCGGACAATACTCAGTGACCCGGCATGCCCCACAGTGGCATGCTGCAGTGAATTATTTTTGTAGGTAACTCCGTGATGAATAACAAAAAATTAACTTTATGTTTACTGGCCGCGACCATGATGCTTGCCGGCTGCGTTTCCTCTGGAACCAAAAAAGTCACCGTTCAGGAAGATCAGCTGGTGCACCACCGCTTCGTGCTGGAGACCGTCAACGGTCAGGATGTGCCGCCGGGCGTGAAGGCGCCGGAGCTGAGCTTTAATGAGGATATGCATATTTCCGGAAGCATGTGTAATCAGTTTACCGGTAAGGGCAGCCTTTCCGAAGGCGTGCTGAAGGCGAAGAAGGTGGCGATGACCAAAAAGCTGTGTACCGACCCGCAGCTTAATCAACTCGACGCCACCCTCAGCAAAATGCTGCACAATGGCGCCCAGGTTGATCTGACCGCCGATCAGCTAACGCTGGCGGACGACAGCGATTCGCTTATCTTTAAGCTGGCCGATCTGGTTCAGTAGTTTCCGCATGACCCGGTGGCAAGCGAAGCCTCGCTGCATCGCTTGCCGTTGGGCAGTGCGCACATACCGATGGTTGAGCCGTCAAGCTGGCGCGCAACCGAAAGTGAGCCGCCAATCATCGCGCAGTTGGCCTGACCGCCGCTGGACATTGCCGCCCGCATTCCCGGCGAAACGTGAGCCGCCGTCGCCTGCTGTTCCGGTTCGCTGCTGCAAGCAGACAGCAGTAAGGCTGCGCACCCAACCCAAAAAGCTGCTTTCATTCTCATTGTCCCCTGTCAAAACGTTAGCAAAACCTGTTCATAATAGGCACGGCGCGGCCTGGCGTCGAGTGAGCAAAAGCAGATTTCGGGGCTGTGAAACATTTTCTGGCAATTTTTCGCGCCCAACGTTGATCTGAACGGCGTTCAGACAACGTCGCTGGACACAAAAGCGAAAATTCCCGCCACCCCGCTTTGCTAAAATAAACCCATAATTACCAAGGATGCTGCGGCTTGCGCGCGTCCTCTTTTTGAGCAATGTAAGGGTTTACGTATGATTACGACTGACGGTAATGGCGCGGTCGCCTCGGTGGCGTTCCGCGCCAGCGAAGTTATCGCCATCTATCCCATCACGCCCAGTTCGACCATGGCAGAGCAGGCCGACGCCTGGGCGGGCAATGGCCTGAAGAATGTCTGGGGCGACACGCCGCGCGTAGTCGAGATGCAGTCTGAGGCCGGGGCCATTGCCGCCGTGCACGGCGCGCTGCAGACCGGCGCCCTGTCAACGTCATTTACCTCCTCGCAGGGCCTGCTGCTGATGATCCCGACGCTGTACAAGCTGGCGGGGCAGCTGACGCCCTTCGTGCTGCACGTCGCGGCGCGCACGGTGGCCACGCACGCGCTCTCCATTTTTGGCGATCACTCCGACGTGATGGCGGTCCGCCAGACCGGCTGCGCGCTGCTCGCCGCCGGCAGCGTACAGGAGGCCCAGGACTTTGCGCTCATATCGCATATGGCGACGCTGAAAAGTCGGGTGCCGTTTATCCACTTCTTCGACGGCTTCCGCACCTCGCACGAAATCAATAAAATCACGCCTATCGCCGACGATACGCTGCTAAACCTGCTGCCGCAGGCGGATATCGACGCCCACCGGGCGCGGGCGCTCAATCCCGAACATCCGGCGATCCGCGGCACCTCGGCCAATCCCGACACCTACTTCCAGTCCCGGGAAGCGACCAATCCGTGGTATGACGCGGTGTACAGCCACGTCGAACAGGCCATGGACGACTTCGCCGCCGCCACCGGCCGCCGTTACCGGCCGTTTGAGTACTACGGCCATCCCCAGGCGGAGCGGGTGATCGTCCTGATGGGCTCGGCTATCGGCACCTGCGAGGAGGTCGTGGATGAGTTGCTGATCCGCGGAGAGAAGGTCGGCGTACTGAAGGTGCGCCTCTATCGTCCGTTCTCGGCGGCGCACCTGCTGCAGGCCCTGCCGGCATCGGCGAAAAGCGTGGCGGTACTTGACCGCACCAAAGAGCCGGGGGCGCTGGCCGAGCCGCTGTACCTCGACGTAATGACCGCCCTGGCGGAAGCCGTCAGCCGCGGCGAGCGGGATGCGCTGCCGAAAGTCATCGGCGGCCGCTACGGCCTGTCGTCGAAGGAGTTTGGCCCGGAATGCGCGCTGGCGGTGTTTAAAGAACTCGCCGCCGCGCAGCCGAAGCCGCGCTTCACGGTCGGCATCTACGATGACGTCACCCACCTCTCCCTGCCGCTGCCAGAGAATACCCTGCCCTCCACCGCCCGGCTGGAGGCGCTGTTTTACGGCCTCGGCAGCGACGGCAGCGTGTCGGCCACCAAGAACAATATCAAGATCATCGGCAACGCCACGCCGTGGTACGCCCAGGGTTATTTCGTCTATGACTCGAAGAAGGCGGGCGGGCTGACCGTCTCGCATCTGCGGGTCTCGGAGCAGCCGATCCGCTCCGCCTATCTGGTCTCGCAGGCGGACTTCGTCGGCTGCCACCAGCTGCAGTTTATCGACAAGTATCAGATGGCCGAGCGCCTGAAGCCCGGCGGCACCTTCCTGCTCAACACGCCCTACAGCGCCGACGAGGTGTGGTCGCGGCTGCCGCAGGAGGTGCAGGCGACGCTCAACCAGAAGCAGGCGCGCTTCTTCATAGTTAATGCCGCAAAAATCGCCCGCGAGTGCGGGCTGGGCGCGCGCATCAATACCGTGATGCAAATGGCGTTCTTCGAGCTGACCCAGGTACTGCCCGACGGCTCGGCGCTGACCGCGCTGCAGAATGCCATCGCCAACAGCTACAGCAGTAAAGGCCAGGAACTGGTAGAGCGCAACTGGCAGGCGCTGGCCCTGGCGCGCGAGTCGCTGGCGGAGGTCGCCCTGCGCCCGGTTGACGTCGCCAGCCACCCGCGGCCGCCGATCGTCTCCGACGCCGCGCCGGATTTCGTGAAAACCGTCACCGCCGCGATGCTCGCCGGGCTCGGCGATGCGCTGCCGGTCTCGGCCCTGCCCCCGGACGGCACCTGGCCGGTGGGCACCACCCGCTGGGAGAAGCGCAACATCGCCGAGGCGATCCCGGTGTGGAAAGAGGAGCTCTGCACCCAGTGCAACCACTGCGTGGCCGCCTGCCCGCACTCGGCGATCCGCGCCAAGGTGGTGGCGCCGGAGGCGATGGCCGACGCGCCCGCCAGCCTGCACGCTCTGGACGTAAAGTCCCGCGATATGCGCGGCCAGAAGTACGTCCTGCAGGTGGCCCCGGAAGACTGCACCGGCTGCAACCTCTGCGTCGAGGTCTGCCCGGCGAAAGACCGCCAGAATCCGGAGATTAAGGCCATCAACATGCTCTCCCGCCTTGAGCACGTTGAAGAAGAGAAGGTCAACTACGACTACTTCCTCGCCCTGCCGGAAATGGAACGCAGCGCGCTGGAGCGCATTGATATCCGCACCTCCCAGCTGCTGACGCCGCTGTTTGAGTACTCCGGCGCCTGCTCCGGCTGCGGCGAGACGCCCTATATTAAGCTGCTGACCCAGCTGTACGGCGACCGGATGCTGATTGCCAACGCCACCGGCTGTTCGTCGATTTACGGCGGCAACCTGCCCTCCACGCCCTACACCACCGATGCCAACGGCCGCGGCCCGGCGTGGGCCAATTCGCTGTTCGAGGACAACGCCGAGTTCGGCCTCGGCTTCCGCCTGTCGGTGGATCAGCACCGCCGCCGCGCGATGCGCCTGCTGGAGCGGTTCGCCGATCGCCTGCCAGCTGAACTGAACGATGCCCTGCGCGCCGAAGCGACGCCGGAGCTGCGCCGCGAACAGGTTGCCGCCCTGCGCCAGCATCTGGCGGGCGTGGAGGGCGCGGAGGAGCTGCTGACCGATGCCGACGCGCTGGTGGAGAAATCCATCTGGCTTATCGGCGGCGACGGCTGGGCCTACGACATCGGCTTCGGCGGGCTGGATCACGTGATGAGCCTGACGGAAAACGTCAATATCCTGGTGCTCGACACTCAGTGTTACTCCAACACCGGCGGCCAGGCCTCGAAGGCGACGCCGCTCGGGGCGGTCACCAAGTTTGGCGAGCACGGCAAGCGCAAGGCGCGTAAAGATCTGGGCGTCAGCATGATGATGTACGGTCACGTCTACGTGGCGCAGATTTCGCTGGGGGCGCAGCTTAACCAGACGGTGAAGGCGATTCAGGAGGCCGAAGCCTATCCCGGCCCGTCGCTGATCATCGCCTACAGCCCCTGCGAGGAGCACGGCTATGACCTGGCGCTGAGCCACGATCAGATGCGCCAGCTGACCGCCACCGGCTTCTGGCCGCTGTTCCGCTTCGATCCGCGCCGCGAAGAAGAGGGAAAAGTGCCGATGGTGCTGGATTCGCGCCCGCCGTCCGACGCGCTGGCCGATACGCTGATGAAAGAGCAGCGATTCCGCCGCCTGAACGCCCAGCAGCCGGAGGTGGCCGAGCAGTTGTGGAAGGACGCCGCGCAAGATCTGCAGAAGCGCTATGACTTCCTGGCCCTGCTGGCGGGTAAAGCGGAGAAAGCGGCGGCGGATTAACCGCCGCAGAGCAAACGGCCCGGCATCGCGCCGGGCCGTTTTTCACCTCAGGCGGCAGCAATCCTGCGTAGCTGGAAGCTATAGCCGAGGGTCGCCGTCAGGCACAGCATGTAGCCGTACATTTCACACCCCTCTTCAACGGCGTTTTTCGCCGCCCGCACGAAGCCGTCCTGCAGAATAAAGTTCCACAGCTCGCCCATGCCCAGCAGGCGCGAGAAGACGAGGATCGTCATCAGCCCCGCCAGCATCATGCCGTAGCCGGGCGTCTGCGCATATTGCTCAAGCTGCGCGACGGTTGTTTTCCACTTCGCGACGGGCCAGATAAGCGCAATAACCGACGTTGTTAAGGCAAACCAGACCCAGCAGCCGTGCGAAATCGTATCAAAGACGGCATCAAGTTCGCGGATAAGCATAGCGAGGAACAGGCCACCAATCAGAATATTGCACAGGCGCAGCGGGACGTACTTTTTGGCCAGAACAAAATGGATAACCATAACGGCAGCCAGAACCAGCTCCTGGACAATTTCAGTCACCGAGATTTCAGTAACCGTATCGCGGAAGAAATTAAGATCCAGCCACAGGCAAAATACGGTGAGAACCGGCCCGAAACAGGCCACGACAAAAAAAAGAAAGTGTTTAAATAGCGACATTACAACCACGTGAATCATACAAAATCAGCATTATAGTGGCTGACTCAGACTTCCTTATTCACTTTGTGCTTGTTACGGCAATAGCGGCGAATTTCAGCGATTTATCGTACAACTCGTAAGATGGAATAATGGTCCGAAGCCGGAGTTTAGCGCGGGGTTATTATCAGGCATACTCATGCCGGGTATTCTGAAGAGGCAAAAGATGATGAGAGTAATTTTTATCGCAGCGCTGCTGCAAATAGCAGGCTGCGCGGGAACCAGCGTTGGCGCGTCCGGCGGTTCATCAAGCGGGCACGTCGGGGTCAGCACCGGCATCGGTTTTTAAGCGGGCCCTGACGCGGGGTCAGGGCCCTTTATTGACTCAGGCGGGGAAGTATTTCTCCACCAGCGCATAGAGAATGGCGGCCGTCTCTATATCGACCGCGCCGTCATACTTCTGCTGGCGGAAGTGGAGCTGAAAAGCGCGCACCAGCGCCCGATAGCCCTCATCTGTACCGGCCTCCGCAGTGCTGTAGCCGTAGGTGCCGAGCCTGGCGACAATATCTGCTTTTTCAGGAATACCGCCGCCGCTGAACTGCTTGCAGTATTTATCACGGGTCTCTTCGTCATACCACGCCCCGATGCCCAGATCGTAGAACTCCTTCCACGGGAACGCCGCGCCGGGATCGCTTTTGCGCCCCGGCGAGATGTCCGAGTGGGCCACAATATTGACCGGCGTCATATCCGGATAGCGCTGCACGATATTCAGCGCCAGCTGCTTGACGGCGGCAATCTGCTCCTCGTTAAACGGCGGAAAGACGAACTCCCCGGTTTCATCCGAGGCGAGATTAACAATCTCGATGCCGATGGCGGTATCGTTAAGATTGCTGCGGCCTGCCCAACTGCTGACGCCCGCGTGCCACGCGCGCTCGCTTTCATCAACCAGATTAAAAATGCGCAGATCGTTAAAACCGGCATCAATATAGGTCTGGTCCGTCGGGTCGGGCACCAGGTAGTGGGCGCTGGCGCCGCCGTCGCCGGAGAGCAGGCGCGCGGAGGTGGCAAAATCCACCGCCGTGTAGTGCATCACGAGAAACCGCACCCGGCGGCTGTAGCCCTTCACGGAACGGTAAGAGTTGTAATCAATCTGGTACATAACGCTTCTCCTTGATCGGTCCCGTGCCGCTGGCGGAGGCGGGGCCGGTGATTTTTTCCACAGCGATTGTGCAACAGGTTACGGAGGTTAAAAACCGGAGCACGCTGTGGGTATTGAATGTCGATACGATGAGAGTAAGCGGAGAGCGGCACAGGAAGGAGTGGTGGGCTGTGAGGGGTTCGAACCCGCGACCAATTGATTAAGAGTCCCACTGATAACGCAAAAACCCAGTAAATACCCGCACTCACACTGCAAAGTTGGAAAAAGTTAGCAAAAGTTGAAAAGCCATGAAAAAACTTGGCAGGCACAATTTAGTCACAACCCGCAATTTCACACCCTACCCCGCCTCCACGTAACACCCCATCCGCAGCAACACCCTCCCGAGAGACCCAAAACCACAAAAACCACCAGGCGAGACTCCATCCGTGGAATCTACAATCACGCCCAATACATGGACACGCGCCGCGAGATGATGCAGTGGTGGGCTGATTGGATTGATGGCGTTCGCTCGCAATCAATGACATAGAAGCTGTTGACATCGACGAGAGCGAACATGGTGACCACCACAAATACTGTCTTTATATACAGTAGTTTTATTGCAGGTGGAGATCAAGATTGTTTACACTATCGAGTCGCAAACCACCTATCTGATCCTTTCTCTATCCTGATCAAACGCCCATCATACCCATCAGCGCCGCCGTTATAACTCCAATCAGTGGGGGTTCCCAGGTGATTTGTATTTGTCCCTGCTTTAATAACTAGGCCAACGAATGCCCCTAGGCCGGACTGGATAACAATGCTGAAATATGTACCTACCGGCATATCTGGCAGCGCGTTTATTGTGATGGTGCCGTCAGAATCAGTTATGACATATGTTTTAGCATGCCGCGGTGCCCACGTTACCGATGACTCATTTATTGAATTTGTTCCAGCATCTGTTTTCAATCGTGTCTGAACATATGAAACTGCGCCCATAGCTTCACTACGGTAAACGCTGCTCAGCGTTTCATAAAAAAACTCTATGAGCCGATCGTTGTTTACGCCCCATCCTATGTCCCACACGCCGCCAGCAACAGCCCCAGTAACGCGCATTTTTATCAGGCGAGAGTTTGTGCGAAGACAGAAATAGAAGCGTCTTGGATAGCTCATATTCCCTGCAATAACAGTTGGAGCAACCAGCGTCACAGTTATATCGGAATCAGTCCAGTAGACCGTGTCTGAACGAGGGATAATACTGCAGCTTTCTGTAAGTTTGACAAAGTTCAGAGGTAGCTGTGCAAGTGGCGTATAGCCGTTGATACCATTTCTGCAATCTTCAAGATTTTTTATGGCCTGCGGTGATAAACCAAAACCACGAACGACAGAGCCATGACGGAAGGGAGGCATTCCCAGCCGTTTTGGCGTTGTCATTGTAGTAAATCCGTCAGATGACGATACATATAATATACCATCAAATGTGTCGTTGGGGTCGAATGCTACTACCCAGGTTACACCATCTTTCAGCCTGTAAAGCGCCGGGGCTTCAATTGATGATTTTCTGTAATAACTACCCGCAGCACCAGTAGTCTGCAATGCTGTAATGGAATTTATGTAACTAAAAACGCCGGTAATGCTATTACTCTGGAAAATATCAATTATCCCATAGTTTTCCCGCTTAACAGCCATCAGATAACGACTATTAACGTCATCATATGCAATTGTGGCATCTATACGACTGTATTTATTAGTTGTTCCGTCGTTCTCGACAACGGAAATCCTGGACGGAACAGAAAACGTAAGGTTACCGACATCAGTTAACTCTGATATGTAGGTACCAAACATCCGATCGGAGTTACCCTTTGTAGTATCAACCCCAATAAGGATGCTGATTATCAGATGTAGTTTCCCTGTTTTATGATCGATAATTAGCTCACCGGCCCAAAGTAAAGACGCGGGGACGGTTCCGCCATCCCAGCTATTAACAGAACTGCATATTGCTGCGTCTCCGTTTAGCTTTATATTATTTGCTGACCAGTTAACAAGGTCTGGGCTTGAGTAGATTATTAAATCTACAGATCCTGGCGTATTCGCAGTTGTGGCTAACAGCCATTTACCCTCATAAAAAATAATTGACGGGTCACGCCCGCGCAATAGAGAACCAGAACCCGTAGTTAATCGCACAGGATCACTGAACGTAATACCATCGTGTGATGCCACTACGTTTATAGCCGTGGTTGTGTTTTCAAAAAACGCACCGTAATAAATGGCCGGAATATATTTAGAGAATTGAAGAGAGTCTAATTCATCCCCGACTGTTGAGTTTCGATAACCGGACAGCCAGGCCCCATCGCCAGAACCCAGGTTTTGGCGAAGGGCGCCATCGCCTACGGAAACAAAGTGTTCCTTGTCCGACGCTTCCCACGATTCCGCCGTGTTGCCGGCGGTAGTGAACGGAATATCGGTGTCGGCGGTAATTTTCCACAGCTCGTTCTGATAACGGACGAGTTGGTTGTACTCAGTGATTGTCAGCGGGCCGTCTTCGTAGTCGCCGATAACCTGATAGCCAGAGCGCTCGATAAATGCGTTGAAGCGTTCAACCATCGCCTGCAGCTCAGCTGCAAATTTATTATTGCGGCCGGTGTTTGTCAGGTGCGCACGCCCCAGGCGGTCAATATAAACATCCTGGCCGCTGGTTGCCTCCTCATCCAGCTTTGCACCGGCAAAAAGGTGGTCGCGAATGTCGGTACTCGGTACCGCATTTTTAGTCGGAGTCGGGAGAGGAATTCCCAGGTATTTGTCTGCCATATGTCTGTCGCCCTTTTGGCGCGCGTAACCCTCGGTTGGCCCGATACGCGCGATATAAAATGGTTAATTAGGGTAAATTTCGTCTGAATATTCAGACAGAGAGAGGGTTTGCGTTTCGTCGCCGTTAGGTTTTGTGCTCTCTACGCGCCAGAGCGTTGAATTAAGCTCTGTGTCAGTCGCGATGAAATATCGGCTCGGAGACTGCACGTTGACGCCGTCGTAGGTGTTGATGTCGAAAGTATCGGCCGCCGCTGAGAACGCGCGCGGTGAGCCATCTACAGCATATGCCCGCCAGCGTCCGCGATAGTCGCCAGCGCTGTCGGTCATGACGACCCACATATCGCCGAGTGACCAGTCGATAATCTCCGACGTGCGGAAAATATCGCCGTCGCGCCCTTTCAGGTAGCCGGTCTGCTGCACGTTGTCGTACATATCCGGGCACTGAATAACCGAACCCCTCTCCACTTCGGTCGACTCCAGCACTTTCACGGTCATGGTGACTCGCGAGAGAAGGATTTTGCGGGCCTCAAGCCATGCCCGGTCATTTGCCTGGTATGCATTACGGCAGCCGTCAAGGCTGATTTGTTTCGCGTTAACCGTCGGATCGGTTACCTGCGCTATGCCGCCCGCGGTTATCGACAGGTAGATGTACGCCTTTTTGTTCGACGCCGGGTCGATATAGTCCAGCGTGACGCCGTCGTAGCCCCCAGGCAGTGACATGGACCAATTAAGTTTGTACTCGTCCCAGAACATGTTTGAGCGGGAGAAAACGGCGTCAGGGTTTGTCACCCGCTCATCGCGCCAGAAAATTAGCGTATTGCCGATCCAGTCGAAATTAACCCTGGCAGCATTGCAGATCGTCTGGATGCGCTCGCCCAGCGGCTGGCTGGCGTCTGAGAAGGTCCAGTCAAAATAGCCCAATCGCTCGTCGGCCAGGCTGTCGGTGATGGCGTAGAGCGACGTCAGGTCCAGTCGTGACGGGTCCTGCTTGCCGATCATGACCCATTCGTGCAGGACCGCATCGGCAAATGACCTGCTGGCGCGCAGCGTGTAGTCAATTCCACCGGCGGGCGTCCATGAAATAACTCGGCGTTGAGCAAGGCAGTTATATTTCCGCTCAGATGCCACGGTCTGCGTTTCCGTCTGCCTAACGGTCACGCGCACCAGCGTATCGTCGGGATAAACGACGTTCTGTCGCACAATGACTGAGTGCGCGCCGGAGAGATAAAGCACGGAGTCCGCCGCAGAGTTATTGGTGCGCTCAGCTTTAAACGCGTAGCGCCCAAAACCGGCAGCAGGCGTGATTTTATATGTCCGATAAATGTAATCAGGCTCGTCTCCGTCATTTCGGACATTGACCTCCATCGACTCCTCGGTGCCGGGTATCTGGTCGTTGTCCTCGTCAATCTGCCACCAAGTCAGCCGGGCTGGGCCATCCTCATCATCGCTCTGGTTTGCGTAGAGATGCAGCCAGAGCCGATCCCCCGCCAGCGCAGCAAAGAATGGCCCCACCGCGATGGTTTCATACTGCGTGATGGTGAATAGCGCGCTGTTTACGACGGTATCTGCCGGAAGTTGAGAGATATCGGATCCTGACAGGTTGTTGAACCAGAACTCGTAGAACTCCTGCGGGTTAATCAACGCGCCATCGTCTGAAAGCTCAGCATTGAAGAGATTGGCCGCCACATTCACGTCACGCGTTACCGAGCCGCTGGCGGTGTTGTAGGTGACGTTAACCGTCGCGGTAACAGAGAACGGTCGCGGCGTATCGTAGAAAACGTCGAACGCATTCTCTTTATTAATTTTTGCGTAGAACTGCCCGCCAGCAAACGTGCCGGTCAGCAGATTTGTGCTGGTTGCCTGATGAACAATATTTGTCGTTTGCTCGTTAGTGCCGGGCATTTCCTGTCCATCGACGTCGTCGAACGCGTAACCCTGAATAATCTCGGGAATCACCTCACCAGGCTGAAACACCTGAGAGCTGGCGCCGGCCATCGCAGCGACCGATGATTCAGAGTAACGGACAGAGGAAACGTTGTAGTGGCCATAGCCGATTTCCATCCACTCCGTCACCATTTTGTTGTTGTCGATATATTCAAACATCGACTCCTGAATCAGATCCGGGTACGACCTCACCTGGCCGTAGATGTTCGGGCGCCCTTTGTAGAGGCGAGCCCTGTTGGTCTGCTGGGTGACGTCGTTGTTTGGTGAGTCGCCAGTGGCTGCCGATACGCTGCCCATTTTCGGCGACATACCGAGGAATTTCATCGTGCCTGAGAGTATTTTGCTAACTGGCCGCAGAATGCGGTTGACTAGTTTTCCGACACCGCCTTCCGGCTGGTCATAAATTGCCACCACATCGCCCGCGCGCAGCTGATACTCGATGTCGAAATCATCAGCCAGCGTGCGCCCGTTCAGTTTAACTATCACGTTACTGTGCAGTTTCAGGCTATCTAGCAGCGCCATCAGCGACCTGCCCACTTCGGTGCTCCCCCGCTCTTTCGGCGCGCCAGGCAGCCGCTGCAGCTCATATCGAACCATGTACGAGATACTCCACTTTTTCGTAGACCTTCAGCAACGCCCGCGGGCTATCCTGCCGCACGAATCCGAACTCGCCGCGGGAATGCAGGCATTTGACCGGGCTGACCATTACGCCGATATGCGCAGGAACCTGTCCGCGATAGAACACGGCAATGCACCCAGCCACCGGTGCCGGGACTGGTCGCCAGGCCGTCACCTCCTGTTCGTAGCAGGTCACGAAATCAGAGTCAGACTCATAACCCGGCATGTGGTGCAGATCGAGCCCGAGGACGTGCCGGTAGTACATGACCACCAGGCCCCAGCAGTCGAGCCGCTCAAAGCTGCAGGCACGGTTAGCCCACGGCTTGCCGTTAACAAGCCGGATAAATTCGTCTTGAGTCATGATGTTTTCAGGCCAGGATAAAGGTCGGTTGTGTAAATGATTGGATTGGCCAGCGTCAGCGGGTTTGTCAGCCCGACGTTAACCGTTACGTTATTGCCGTCGGCGCTGATGTCTTTCACGTACAGAGACCACGTTTTCATGGGATAGGCATCGCCAATGGCATCCCACTGCTGGTACGTGCAACTGATGGGCGACATCCTCGCAGCCCCTCGCCAGTTTTTCAGCGTCTGCCTGACGTGCTCGGACGCCTGCACAAACGTAATCACCATCTCCGGCGTTGCGGTTCCGTCCTGTGCGGGTTCGGTTACGCTGAAGCGCGCTGGCTCGAAATCCACACCGCCAAACTGAGCTGGGCGGAACAGGTTGTTCACGACGCGGTAAGTGAAGTTGGGATGCGAGAAAACGACAGTCTGCTTGATATCGCTCGCCGGCCGCTTCTCTTTCCATTCTCTGAGTGTCGGCATTAATCGGCCCTCGGAAGTATTTCGGTAACGAGAAGGTCAAGCCAGTAGCCGTATCTCGGCGGCGCTTGGACGATCCAGTCGTCATAGTCCTCTGTAATGTCCTGAATGCCGTTGCTGATAACGGTTGCCGACCAGGTTACGGTATTTCCGTTCTTGCTGGTCTGAACAGGCATAGACGTGAAGTGCAGCAGTTGCGCCTGCGGCCCCTGCGTGTCGCCGAGGTCAATCGTCATCTCGAACCAGGCGTTGCCACGGTTACAGTACGAAGGCGACCGCAACCAGGACTTAAACCTCTCCGCCTGGTCAAGCGTAAAAATCCACTGGAGGCTCCAGGTAGCTTTCAAATCGGTGGTGAACGGCGTGAATATCGCCGGGCCGACAGCGGGCTGCGTCGTCTGCCAGCCGGTGTCCTGCGTCATGTTCTGGTCTGCGCGCTGCGGCAGCGGCAGCCAGTCCGGGTAGCTGATAGCCACGTTTCCTCCAGGCGTAAAAAAGCCGCCCACAGGCGGCACTGATCGTTTATCAGGATGGGAAGCGCTCAATAGCCAGGGTAGGCTGGGGTTTCCACAATAAAAGGAGGTTTTATGTCTTACATTCACAGCAGGGAATACGTTGAAAATGGGAGCATTGTTAGCGTTCAGTGCTCACATCAAATTAACGTTCTGGTTATGGACGACCAAAATTACAATAAATACCGCAATGGCTCTCGATTTACTTATCATGGAGGTTTTTATACTCACTTCCCCGCAAATATCGCAGTGCCTCACTCTGGATACTGGAATGTCGTTTTGGCGCTAGCACCTGGGCATCGCGCTAATATTCAATACTCAATTAATATCATCGGATAAAAAGCTCTCTCCCCTGGCCTGCGTCAAAGCATCCTCAAGGGCGGAAATTATTTTCTGCTGAGTACCATCCTTCACATAGGATTTGCAGGCCATTCCCTCAAGCGTAGAACTGTCGCGAAACCAGATAACTTCCCCGCTAACTTCGATTGCTACTCGCATAATTTCACCTCAATAAAAAACCCGCCGGAGCGGGTTGTGGTTAGTAGGCGCCGTTGGCCTGGCGTCGGAGTCCGAACGTGCTCTGTATCTGACTGGAGAACGGTCCGCCGCTCTCGATATCAGTCAGCAACAGGTCAACGACCGCGCTCCCATCCTGCATGTAGCCATTTGCGCTTTGAACGGTCGCGCCGGACGACTGGTTGACGACGTTAATTTTGACGTTTACGCCGCCGCCAGACTGCATCTCGCGGTTGCTGATCACCTTTCCATTGTCACCGGGGATCATGTACTGCTTTCCTGTGCTGGCGCGGTAAATTTCAGGCTTCCCTCCCTCGCCGACCTGGTACATGCTGCCGGCAGATACGGGGCCACCATTTTTGCGCATTCCCGCCAGAGCCAAGCCATTTGCAATCCCAACCGTTGACGTGATCCCCGCTGCCGCCGGCGCAGCGTTCGCTCCCAGCGTCGCAAGAGAGGCCATTGCCGCCGCCGGCGCCCAGGCTGATGCAGTAGTGGCCGCCATGCCGACTGATGAGGCAACTGCCGCCCCGCCCAGCGTCTGGCCGATGATGTAGTTTTTCATCGCCTCCACGCCCATCTGAACGATGCTGTTAATCACGCTGTTCAGAATGGTGCTGCCGAGTGACTGCATTGCCTGTTGCGCCGACATGGTGCCGGTTAGCAGCCCAGTGATGGCGTTAGAGGCATTGCCGGAGAAAGCATCAACGGCGCTGGTGAGCATTTCGTACCCAAGACCCTGCTGGCTCAGAAGCTGCCACTGCGCGGCCATCATCTGCTCGTTGAACTGCTTTTCCTGCGCCGTTTTCAGTGCCAGATACTGAGCATCTGTCGCGGAACGTGCTGCAATAAACTGGTCGTAGCTGATTCTCCCGGTCTGATAGCTCTGCTGCAGTATTGCCTGCTCCTGCTTTTGATACTGCTGCATCAGCTCCAGCTTCTGATTATTCTCATTAACCAGCTGCTGCACCGGGTCTACGTCTGCTCGCGCAGATGCTACCGGATTGACCTGTGCCTTCGCGTTAATCTTGGCGAGGTTGTTCTGGTGCTCCTGCGCCAGCTTCTCGGTGGCAGCGTTGTACTCCTTAAGGTCAATCTCCCCGGCATTGAGCGCCGCTTTCAGGTTATCCATGGAGTCGGTAAACGACTTATTCTCAGCAGCCGCAGGCATTGCCTTAATCGCCTCGGTGACTCCCTTGGCGGCAGCCGCAGCATCCCATGCTTTGGCCTTGTACTCACCGGCCAGCTTAATTTGCTCCTGAGTGGCTCCTTTTCCGAGAGACTGCTGGGCGGCCAGGATCGCCTGTTCGCGGCTTAGCTCCTGAGTTGACCCGGCGGCGAGCTCTGATTGCTGCTTGAGATTGGCGAGTTTTTGGGAAATCGCTTCGGCCTGCGAGGTTGATTGCTTTCCTGCCTTATTGCTCTCCTTTCTTGCCTCTGTAACGCGGTAGGTTTGCGCGTATTCATCCTGCAATGCCCTAATACGCTTCTGATCGGTGATACCAGCGTCAGCCGCATCATATTGCGCCTGCAGCCTAGCCCTTGCCTCACCTTCTAGTTTTGCTAGCTCCAGGCGGCGCTCTGAGTTCTGAACGAGCTTCTTCGTCGCGGCATCATCACTTGACGATTTTATCTGAATTGGCTTTGCGTTTTTCTCGGCATCTTTAACAGCATCCCAACCGGCGCGAGATGCCTTTTCCCATGCCTCTGCTGTTAATTTTGCAGATTTTTCTTCATTTTCTTTTTGCCAATCTCCAAAACCTATCCACCCCCAGGTTCTTGCTCGGCGAGAATACATTTCCGCCTCAGACCTAAGGTCTGCAATTTGCTGACTTGCTGTTGATGCTTGCCCTGTCAATTTACCAATTGCTGCCGCCAAAGAATCAATGACCAGCACCATGCCATTACTTGCGCCAGTTGCTTTATTGATGTTGTCTACCATCAATAAGAATGAGTTCGTCAGAGACGTGTTCGCTTGCGACATCGTTCTTGGAAGGGTGGAGAATGCCGAGTTAACCAACGCGGTCTGTCTCTGTATAGCGTTCAGTGCATCTTGAGCTGTGAGCTTGCCATCTAGCATCAGTTGCCGCAGCTCTCCTACGCTCACTCCGAGCCCCGCAGCCATTTGGCGGGCAAGTTCAGGCATTTGCTCAAGAATAGAGTTGAACTCCTCAGCCCTGACAACGCCTGACGATATTGATTGCCCAAACTGTCGAAGCGCGGCAGCCATTTCCTCAGTAGAAGATCCGCCGATTCGTCCTATTTTTTGGAGTGTTTCTGTTAATTGTGTGATTTGCCCGTTGGTGGCCCCGGTATCACGAAGAGCAGAATTCAGCGTTTCCCACAGTTTTTGTGTATCCTGCAAAGAGGACCCGGTTGCAGAACTAATTGATACTAGACTTTGCATCGTTGCAGATGCCTCAGCAGAACTTCCTGTTAATCTCGTTATCCTTGCATTAAGTTGATTCATATTGTCGGCAGCAACAAGAAATGCACGCCCCCAATCAACCACTACAGAAGCAGCGATTGCGCCAGCGACTTTATTTATGCTGGTTTGCAGTTGGTCGAAAGTTTTACCTGCTTTTGCCGCACCACCATTCATCTTGTCGAGGCGCTCGTTAACCTTCCTTTGTGCCTCAATTAGTTTTTCCACTTCCATTTCTACTTGATAGACGATGTTGCCGACTTGCTCTGAACTAGCCATAACTATCCTCCGGGAATTAAAAAACCCGCCGGAGCGGGTTTCGTTTTTATTTGAATAAATTTCATCTTTGTTTTTGACAAAATTTATAATTAGGTCCGCAAAGTTCTATGCTCCGCTTCCCATCATCAGACCATAAAGAAATCTCTTTGGCGTATGTCTTTCCAGATCCAGAGTCGAAATCATAAACCACCATCCCAGCATCAACATTTGCTTTTCCAGACTGTAATTCGCCATCTTTTATGGATTTGGTTTTTATATTCTTAACTGTAACAGTAATGGGTATCATTTTATCACTTCTGCGCTCCCCTATATGGGCAGACACGCCTTCAACGTAGATGCAGTGGATATCTCTATTACCGCACATAGCCATAGAAACCTCTTCTTTTGCGATCTCTATAGCCCTATCTTTTGTCGGTGTTGGTTCATAACACCCACTAAGAAAAAGAGCCGCCATTACCATGACCATCCACCTCACATCGCCACCCCGCGCTCTTTATGAATAGACTTTTCATTCATAAATTCTATGACGCGCAGCCCGTAATCAGTCAACGAGTATGGCTTCGATAACAAATTAATCATCTGAGACAAATTCTTGTGCGGATCTTTCAGGATTGGATCGTCAGGATGTTTTCTAGAATTGGTATGCGCTATACCAGCCAATCCGAAAACCAACTGTTCAAAGATGACGGTCTTTGTAGTTCCGTCATAGGTAACAGTATCTCCGCCTGTGGTTTCCTTTAGATGACGCAAGTATGCACCGGCGATTTCTTCACTTAAACGTTGTAACTGCTCTTGTTCGCTCATGCTATTCCTTTTATTTGTAATCCGCCTGAGTGACAACTTTTTTACCATCCGGCTCTGAGCACGTAACCGTTATTGCTCCGTCATTAGTCCATAGCTTGACCATATAAAGAACTCCGGTGTTTACAACCTCTTTTGCCGGGTAGTTACCTGAAAGCTGACTATAAACGCTGCGGGTATCCTGCCTGCATTTATCAAACGATACGAGTTCACTGCTCTTGGTTACTGGCGACTCTTGTTCTGGATAACTGCCTGACGCAGCCATAGAATTTAGCTGCTCTTTCGTGTAAGTGGTTGACGCAGCCACCCCAAAAGAGAGTAAAAGAGAAACGATTAATAGACTTTTCTTCACATCCCTATCCCCATCAGTAAAAGATGGGGATTATCCTATCAGGGATCGCGATAAGCGGCAAAGCGGCTACTTAGTAACCAAGGCGATAAAGAGCGGAACAAGAATTGCGGAAACCAGGAGACCAACCAACCACTTCTGATTTTCGTCCATTTTGTCAACAATCCGGTTTTCTGTGGCCTTCATGTCAGACCTAATACCACGTAATTCAGCCCTCGTTTCGCTGATGAGCTTTTCTTGATTTTCGGCAACCGCCTCAATGCGAGTCATTCTGTCATTCATGTCACCACCTCCTCCACCGCCACTTTGCTTGAATTTAGGGTAGTCGGCCATATACGAAACATCAGGGTCCCTTGCTCTACTTTCCATGGCTATCACCATCCTCTATCCATTTTAACACTGGCCACACAGCAATGTGATGTGTAAATCCGCAGTTGCGGCAAATGATTCGGTATTGGTAGTGCATCAGGGAAAATGGAGGGCCATCGGCATCTACCTTGATGTAATCAACGTATGCCTTTGTCATGCTGCCGTCAGGTCCTGATATGTGCTCGCGACACTGCGGGATACCAACGTCTTCGCTTCCACAAAGAAGGCATCGAAAAGTCTCCACACCGCGCTTAAACATAAATTCAGACAGCAAATCAGGAGTTACCTTTGATAACCGCCGCTGGAGCTTGGTGTTCAGCTCCCTCTGTCTCGCTTGCTCATCTTCCACACAGACTCACCGTAAAAAAAGAATTTTGATGAATCTACCACGCAGAATTACGGACGCTGAACTGTTTATGCATCCATATCAAAGCAAAAACCCGCAGTTAAGCGGGTTTGCGATGTGGTTTGGGCTTATCTGTGGTACTGCAAGCCTTTCAGCCCAGATGCGCGCTCCAGCGAGCATTTCACCGATGTAGCGATGGCGCAGGCATCCGTGATGCGATCATTCATCCGGACGGCCAGCGGGGACTCCATCTTTTTCAGCGCCGGGCGGAGCTCTTCCACCCAGACGCGATGGATAAACTCCAAGTGAATGCAGGCGGCGTTGATATTGTGGACGTTCATCTGATAGTCAAGCTGATTTGCCGGGTGTCGCTCCCTGGCGATGTATTCGCCCTCAAGTGCGTTGAGGTACTCCACCGCCTCGCCGATCTGAACCGGCTCAAGCTGATGGATGTGCTCTATGTCGAACCGCTGATGCACCAGTTTCCATATATCAGGGTAAATTTTGCCAAGTCCGGTGGTGATCAGCCGTTCGGCTGTCTGCCGCAGCGGGATAAGCTGAGTCGCTGTTGACTTACGCTGCTTGCTGTCCTTTTTGACCTCGCCTTTCGTCCAGTACTCATAAAGCACGTCGTCGCATTCTTCCTGATAGCGAATGACGTTCTCGCGGATTTCGGGGCGTACTTTGTTGGGGCTGATGGTATGCAGCCAACCGGCGAGCTTACGGAGAGCCATGCAGACGACGCTGCGACGTTGCTTGTCACCAGGGAGCTGCATGGTGATTTCCACCACGCAGGTGTTAAACCTTGATTTAAGCTTATTGAACTGGCTTTTCCAGTCTAGCCCCATCCCCTCAACAATCGGCTTCATCGGCGTGTAGGCCTCGCCGTTGTGATCGACCACGAACAGGGAGTTGCCGTAGAAAGGCACGTTGATTGTACGATCTGCAATTGCTAAACTTGTCATGTCAATTTTCCTTCGTAGATTTTGACAGAAGCCCCAAAGGTTGCCGCCAATGGGGCTTCGTTCATTCTGGACATTTAATACCCTTTCTTTCTGCGTACTCGCGCATGGCCCTTACCGCCTCCTTGCTGAATGACCGGTCAGCCTCTTTGGCTAGGTCTTCCATTACGCGCTCTAACCACTCCGGCATACGCAACGTTTTAACTCTCATTTTCGGTCCTTTTGTATGTGGTACGCATACATAGTATTTAGGTACGCATTGTTAGTCAATAGGTATCTAATTACTATCGCCGTATTGAAATTTCATAATGAGGCGTGTCGAGATCAGCAATTGAGCTCGTGCGGTAGCTATGGCTGAAAGAAAGTATAAAAACCCGCAGGTTAACCTGCGGCTACCAGAGGATATAAAGGATCGTCTATCTGAACTGGCTGAAGCTAAAAACCGATCATTAAATGCCGAAATGGTGGCCGCCCTAACCGCCTGGGTAGAGAAAAATGACCACATACATGCACTGGACCTAGCATCGATTTCAGAAAGACTTATCGCACTTGAGGCTCAGGTTGAGACGCTTAAGGGCATTTACAGCAAGGGGAAGTAATCATGGATAAGTTCTCCTCAAAGATTGCCAGAATTTCTGGCATGAACAATAAGGAAATCATTGATCTCCACCTCGCGATGCAGCAGGAGATCAAGAGACAGTATCGCCTGAGAGCCAACCCTGAAAACCTGCAGAACGCTATCTCGCTATGTGAAAAATGTGTCGCTATCTCCAGCATCGTTATCCAGGCGATGAAAAAGAAGCACCGCGCCGAATGCGATGAATATGCACGCGTGATAGGCCGAATCTCCCCTAACGCAAGATTCTTTTACCCCAGTCATGCCGCGGCAATTCAGCTCAGGATCATCCTCAAAAAACAAGGTAAAACAGAGGAAATTGCCTACCTTGATGAAAAAATGCGCAAAGAAGGCTGGGGTTCCGGGGAAAGTGTCGATCTTCTAGATTTGTAAGCCCACCTGAGCGGACCACAAGGCAAAAACCCGCCGACGCAAAATAGCGTTGGATAAAATCCTCAGAAAAATAAATATTTATCTGTTTGATTATAGCGCCCCGCTCTGGAGGCGCATTCGATGATTCTGTTGTTCATGGCTGCAAGCCTGGAATGCTGATTTGCAGCTGATTGGTTAAGTCATTAATCTTGGCTAACAGGAGTGGTTTTTCATGCTTCCACCCATTAAGTCCGCTACCACAGTGGCTGGCAAACCCCTTCTTATTATCAAACTCAAGAAGTGTAAGGTTGAGGTCAGCGACCAGATCACTCTTGCGCTGTAATTGACCAGTAAAGTAATCATCGAGCACCTTGTATGCAGCATACTTGAATCCTGGGTTAAGCCACGCTGCATAATCATAAGCTACGAATTTTCCACCATATGTTCCACCGTGAACACCACGAACAGTAAAAACCACAGATTCGTGGTTTTTCTCAAGCTCGGCTAAAAACTCCTTTGTCTGCTTATTGCGAAGATAGTGGTATGGTGATTCGGCGTCGCTTTTCCCGCTTGCCTTCCACATGTCAGTCAGGCAGATCATGCCGTCATGGTCAACGCGCACAGGTTTGTTGAACAGAGAAAGTTCGGTCATCGTTATTTCCTTTTTGGTGATATGAGCCAGTTCCCCAGATATGGACAGCCCAAGAGCGGCACGATGAAGCCACCGTCCTATCTCTGTCTCATATCCCGAAAAGGGCTCTTGGTTTATTTGCGCGGGGAATGCGCGGTAGGGTTACTGCGAGTACAAAAAAGCCCCGGCGGGTGCCGAGGCTGGGTTATTTGTTTTTTGCTGCCTGCTGGCGCTCAACCATCGCCTGCCAGCGGCGTTCGTCCTCATCCATCACGGCGTCGAACTCTTCACGGGTGAAGCCTTTCTGGTCGGGATATTTGGCGTTAATCAACATGCTAAATTCAGTCATCGTCAGGTTTTCCGCTTCCTCACGACTCATGCCGAAGTGGTTGCGGGCAGCCATGATGTACTCGGCGGCGCGGAACTCGGTGGTGGTCTCATTGCTTTCGTGGCGCTGTAGTTTGCGCACCCTGGCTTTGCCCACAACGCCGTGAGCCATCAGGTTCTGCGCAATTATTATCATATCCTGCGGTGGAACGGAGCCAGGACGCCATACCATGCCGCGCCGCCTGGAGCGAGCCGGACGCATCCAGCCCACCAGGACGCCAATATCGTCATCACAGCAGGCGGTGAGCACTGTGTGGGCCGCCATAATCGCTTTGCGCGTCAGCAGTCCGCTGTGAATGTACTGCAGCACGCAATCCGGCACGCGCCCAATCTCGCGATAAGCGTCAGCCGCTCGCTGCAGTAGCGGCGTCACCTCGTCATTGCAGAGGTCGTAAAACGTCCTGACTATTTCCGTCGGCTCGCCGATGCGCGTCATGTTGCGAAACGACGGCCGGAAGAAAAACTCCTGCTCGCCAGTGCCTATCATGCACTCGCCGATTTCTTTGATGGGGGTCATATTCTCTCCATAATCAGTATCAAGGGCAGCCGAAGCCACCCTTTGTACTGCTTACGGTTCGGTGACAGTGATTGCCGACGTGTCGGTAAAGCTGCCATCTGCCGTGGTCGCGGTGATTGTCGCAGTGCCAGCAGAAACTGCGTGCACCAGGCCAGCACTGGTAACAGTGACAATGGCCTCATCGGAGCTCGACCAGCTGATCGCTTTATTGGTCGCGTCAACCGGTAGCACCGCACCCGTTAGCTGCTGATTTGAGCCAACTTCCAGAGATACCGTTGACGGGGTAACCTCAACGCCGGTAGCGGCAATGGGGTCGGCCACTTCAAATACCACGGTGTCAGCGTCGTAGACTTTCCACTCGCCTGAGAACGTGGAGATGTCAGACGTTCCGAAATCACCCGACCAGGACGTGGTGTTCATGTATCCCTGCAGGTAGGTGCCGGCGTTCTCGCCAGCGAAGTCGAAGCGCACCCACACAGTGGGCTGCCGTCCGGCCTGCACCTCGTCGAAAATGTATTTCGACAGGCGCCATGCCCCGATCTCGTTATCCTTATCTGACTTTCGGAACTCACCCTCGCCGGAGATGGTGAAATCCATGTTGTTGACCAGGTTCTCAACCAGACCCTTCGCATCGTCAGCCTCGGAGTTGACGGTGTTCATTGAGTAGTCGATGCTTTTGGTGGTCATTGCACCCAGGCGCTTCCACTCAGAGAGCGCCGGGACAGTATCGGGGCAGCCGAATGCCATGCGTAGCACGGCGACTTTCCCGATCAGCTTGCCAAAATCATTAGCACAGCCCTGCATGTGTACCTCACAAATAAAAAAGGCCGCCAGATGGCAGCCATGATGGATGAATTTGGTGATTATTCGCCGTAGATACAGGCAAACTGGAGTCGGAAAACGAGCCTACCCTCTTCCGTTAGCACCGGCGCAGGAATATTCCCCATATTCTCAATGACGCCCAAGCAATCGTTGATGGGGTTTGCCTGCACGTAGTCGATGATTTTCTGCACGCGCTCCGTGGCTGGCCCACGCTTGCCTTTTGCCGATACTACGTCAACGAGGATGTAGTGGCCGGAGCCGAGGTCGTTACGGATGTTGGAGCCGCCGTTAGGCCGGAACACCATAAACTGGTCGGTGAGCTTTTTGGTGTCGTCGAACATCAGCAACTGCACGATGTAGCCATCCGTGAGTTTGGCATCATCAAAATACTGCTGCACACGTTCGTACATGGGCGGCGTCATAGGCTCATCTCCTTTTTAACCACAGCGTCGATTTGGCTGCGCGTGTCCTCAAAGCCTTTCGTGAGGAACTCCTTGCGAGCGGTCGCACGCCGAAAGTTCTGCGGAATGTTCGGGTCATGCACATACACGGCGTAATTCGCCGAGTAACCCACCCGTCCGGTTACCCGGGCGCCGTTTGTAGTTATCTCGCGAAACTGGCTGTTGATGAGGGTTGATGTGTCGATAGGGGTGTACAAGGCCGCCTGCGATGAGCCGATAATCATCGCCGACTGCAGCGCCCGCACGACTTTGCGCCCCTGCACATCCTGAATGATGCGGTTCAGGTTGGCCTTAGCCTCGCGGATGCCGCGAACTTTAACGCCCATATCAGACTCCCGTAATCAGCGCCCAATCATCAGCCAGGCGCTCCAGCGTATCTCCCCAGCGCGTCACGGCGCGAATCTCGTCTGCGCCGGCTTCCACCGGGTCTGCAACCGAGCTTTCCCCGATGAGGATGTAATCCTTCTCCTTCGCCAGCGCATACTCTGTGAAAAAGGTGTTTTTGACGACCACCTCAGTGCCAATTTGGCCGATTTTTTCGCTCAGGCCAGCAATGTAATCGCAAAGAATCACCTCCGGCGCAGAATACCCGATTGGGTCTCCGTATTTGTCGGTGCCGAGGTTGTGCCAGATGGTGGCTGCTGCGGTGTATGACCAGGAAGCCGCTGACGACATTAATCATCCCTCCAGCGCAGAACCTGCGCACCAGTCGCCCGGATGCGCGGGCAGTTGATGAACCACCCACCGTCCGATTTCACGTAGCCGGTTGTCTGCCGGCCGGTGTCGGTCAACACCCAGACGCTTGAGAATGACGGCGGCAGCCTGGCAGTCACTGATATCCAGGTCATCAGCAGCCCCCGACGACGAGAAATAGCCCGACGCTGCTGCCTGCACTGATTGGCAGGTCACCGGTGCAGCCGCTGGTATCAAGCCGGGCCAGCGAGTCGCGCAGCCAGGTGATGCCGTCGTCGCCATATTCAAACGAGCGTGACGCGCCAGACGGCGCGCCCTGCGATTTGATGCGGCGTGCTCCGGACGACGTTGCCATCAATGCAGAGGCGTACATCAGAATCAGCTTCGAGGTGCATTCGTCGTATCCGGCGCCATCGAGACACGGGATAATCTTGTTCACCAGGCAGAGAATCGGATCGAGCAGCGCGTCGGGAATGGTATAACCCAGCTCACCGAGGAATGCCTGCACGTCTGCCGCTGTGATTGGGTCAGCCATGGTTATTTCGCCTTTTTGGTTTTGGCCGGTCGAGGCTCTTCCGCTGGGGTCGCCACCTCAAACTGGCGCTCTCCACCATCAATGACCTCAACCAGCCCGGCAGCAACCCAACGAGTCGCCATGTCATCACTAACCTCAAGCCGAGCGCCAACCTCCAGCTTTTGGAGGTTGGCACCGGAGAAGAGGTTTGGTGAAACCACTTTCACCAGTGCCATAGCAGCCCCTTAGCTTGATGCGAAAACGACAGAGAAGTGGCCGTTGATGTCCTGCTTAACCATCAGGCCGGCAGCGCCCCAGGTGCGCCATACGTAATCGCTGTTGTAGAACAGGCGGGGGTCGGCAACGGTGCCGAACGCCTGGCCCACAATCGGGGCAATCACGCCAGAGGCCAGCGGAACAATCAGGATCTGGTTGCCGGTCAGCTGAGCATCCTCTTTCACCGCGGCAATGCCCGACAGCTTCAGAATCTCTTCCAGCACGGTGCGGGTCTTGTTCTGGGTGTCATAGTACTGCTCCAGGTTGGACATGATCTCTGCCGAGACATACCAGGTCTGCTGGCCATACTGGTAGTTCTGCAGCTTCAGCACGTCGCGCAGCGCAATAGCTGCGGCGCGCATGGCGTCAGGGTCGGTGCTGGTCGCGAAATTGACCGTCAGTGTCACCTGGGCAACACGCTCGTCGGCCTGCAAGCCTTTCCAGGTGTAGTCGTCGAACTTGATGAAGTTGCCTTCGCTGTCACGGAAGCCGTTCCAGATGTAGTCAACGTACTGCCGGCGAACGTCATCAACGGAACCGGACTGCGCGTCGGAAAGCGAGGACAGCGCGGAGCCTTTGTTGAAAACCGGATCACGCCAGTTGAATTTAAAGCCGCTGTCGTGGATCGGCACCATCGTGCCATCGAAGGTGTAGCTTTTCGCGTCGAGTGCTGCGCCAATCTGGCCAGACATTGAGGTATGCGCCCAGCCACGACCGCCTTTGCGGGCGTATTCATATACTGACTCTTCCAGACGAACGGAGCGAGATAGCGGCATGAGGTCGTTAAGCAGAGTGAATTCCGTAGTCGGTTCAAACTCTGCGAGCACCGTTTGATCGTAGGCTTTATAGAGACGACGAATATCGTCCACAGCATTCACCGCATGGAGGGTTGGCGCGTTGGCCGCCTCGCCGCGGAACTGTGAGCGGGCGATAAAATCAGCCACCGCCTGCGCGCTGGCGTTGCGGGCGAATTGCAACTCATGAAACTGGGCCTGGTTAGCCTCAAAGTTCCGAGTCTCCTTCGCCTTCTTGGTGGAAAATACGAACATTAGGAGCTCTCCTTACTTAATGACAACGCGCAGGAGATCGCCTGCTGCGGTGGTGTATGCGCGGTCCTCTTCGACGAATGCGCGGACAGACTCGCCCTCAGCAGCAGCTTTCACGCGACCGTTGGCAATGGACAGCGGCTGGCCTTTTTTGTAGGTGCCGGCAGCGGCAGGAACGTTGAAGAAAACGCCCGGGGTCGGGTGCATAGCGACAACCAGGTCGCCAGCAGCAATGGTGTCATCCACCGTTTTGCAGCGAAGGTAGTCGTAGTTGGCAACATAGAGGATCGCCGCCTCGTTACCGTCTACCGATGCAGTGAACTTGCCGGCATCGAAGAAGCCAACGGTGCCGGGCTGCGTGTCGGCTGCCGCAGCGCCTTCACGGTGAAGCTGCGGGTTAGCGAAGATACCGCCCGCATGGATTACGTGTTTTCCGTCTTTAGCCATTTTTTACTCCGGCATTTCGCTGAAAGATTCGTTGTTGTTGACCTGGCGGAATGCGCCGTTCAGGCCGAAAGATGTCTGGCACTTGGCATACATGGCGTCGAGCGCCTTACCATCCAGATCTGCGACTTCTTCATCGCTCATGTTCATCGCCAGCTTCACAGCCGCGCGCTTTTCGCCTTTCTCTTTGTCGGCGTTCGCGCTCAGGCTGTTGAAAACGACGTCCACGCGATCGGCGAGTGTTTTCGCCCACGCTGGCATCTCTTCGTTATTGGTGGCCTGCTCTTTTTTCTTGGGCTTGCCGGTTTCTGGGTCGATTTCTTCATCGCCTTTTTTCTTGGCGGTGGCTTCTTCGGCCTTCATCTGGTTGTATGCGTCCATCAGCTCGGCGTCGGACTTGCCATCGGTCGGCTTACCAGCGGCTTTCAGCGCATTGATAATCAGTTCTTTCATCGGATCGTTCTCTCCGTTGGTTTTAATCTCGTACTCAATGGGTTTGCGCACGACTTCTACAGGTTCGCCGACGAACACGGCCTTGCCGTCATCATCGATGAGGTACTTCTGCTTCAGGTATTTGGTGTCATTGCGGTAGATGAAGCTGTCCGGCCACACCGTTTCAGGCCAAAGCCACTTATCTTCGGCGTCACCCTCGCGCAGCTTGTCGCTGATAGCGCGGGAGATATCGTCGAAAGAGAAGTTGGAGGCATTGGTGAAGAAAAATTTGGTTTTGTTGAGCAGGCCGTCGCGGGTGCAGTCGATGCCATCAGCAAGGCGGGCAACTTCTATCTGCTGATCATCACCTTCTGAGTTAACGAAGATACCCACGCCCTCTTCCGGCGTACCGGCGCCAGGCTCATCGAGCAGCACCGCCACATGGTCAAACATCATGTTGGTGGCGATCTCGTTGTACTTCTTGCCCTTCGACTCGCCGTTGGCAGCGATGCCGGAATAGAGCAGGCCGGTGGAGATGTGGATCGGGTCTGAGTTGGTACCGGCCAGCATCTCATCCAGACGGTTAATAAGCCGCTTACCCTTATCGCTGGATTCGGCGTACTGACGGTTGATGTACATATCGCCCGTCACCTTGCCGTCTTTGTGGCTGACGTTTTGCAGCCATGCCCCGACGTGGTACTCGTTCACCGCCCGGACATCGCGCGCCGACACATGCTTGCCGTCCACTTTCGGGTGGCCCAGCGGCATCGGGTTGCGTTCAAGCGTGTTGTAGGCCTTTTCGATTTCTGCTGCCGGGTACAACTTCCGGTTCATCACAATGTCGTCCACGACAGGCGTGATGCCGCGAACCACGATATGTGGCTTGCCGTCGATGGTTTCAGTGGTGATGTTTGAAGCGGAGTTGACGACGGTCAGCACGTTAACGCGGTTGCGTTTCATGCTGGTTCCTCGTTATTGGATGGTTTTGTGTAGTGCTCAGACGATGGCTTTTACCTGGTGTACATTCCCGCGCCATTTTGACTTGATGACTTTGCGATCGCCGACCTGCTTCATCATCGCCTCGACGCCGCCGATCTTAACGTGCGTGCATGATATGCAGCCAAGCCGCTTCGATTCGAAATAAAATCCGGTCATATGGTCCTAGTTGGTGGATTATTGTCTACCAAAACTCGCCGAAGCGGGTTATTTTTCGCACCATTCAAAAGGACAGTTAAAAGCCCTATCAATCATTCCAATATGGCTGATTTTATTGCTTTCATCTTGACGAGTCTCAAATGGAGTGACAGGATTTGATAAAGCAGTTTTTTGCACTAATGAATAGCCATTTATTAGAGATAATAGCTGCTCTTTATCAATCTTTGCTCCATTGCATGTGGCATTGTATTGGCTCAAAACCTCATCAATTGTTGAATAAAATGTAGATCCGCCTTTCATTCTTCTTAGTGAAAATAGGGTCTGGAATAAGTGCTTCTCTGGATTGAAGTTCATAGTTTTTGCTAATTTCCCACGACGTGACTTTTACACATAACTATGAATTAAAGTACTTCCTTTTCTTTGGCGCGCAACATTTTAATCACTCACTTAATCCATTGCTCGCGCTCTCCCTTCAGCTTTTCCGCTAACCCTCTGCTAAAGATGCTGCCGTCGTCATTGAGCAGCACCGGAATCTGGCTGCAATAGCAGTTGTACCGGTTGCCGTTCTCAGCGTAGAAGTCCCGCACCTCTTCCTTGGTGTAGACCTTGCCGTGGCGGCTGGCGTGCCAGGTTCGCGTCGTTGGTTTGAGCGCTGACAGCCACAGCAGGCCGGTATTCAGCCCCAGACGGTCAGCAGCCCAGTCCGTTTCGTTCCATTGCGCCTGCCGCAGCGCGCCGACCTGCTCAGTCTGAGCGATGGTCTTCGCCTTCGACATGCTGACATCGAGGCGCTTGCTGATAACGCTGGCCGTCTCGCGAGGATTCACACCGCGTGCAACCGCATCAGTGATGATGTTGGTCAGGTCGCCGCGGGCTGTATCGCTGATGACCTTCCAGTCACTGAACGTTGTCAGCCTGGCCGCGGCCACCTGATTAAGGTGTCCAGGGCTGCTTAAAAGCTGCTGCAGCGTCGTCTGACTGGCGTACACCTGCGATTGCTGAGACAGGTTGTTGTAGGCCTCCAGCGTGCCGCGGTCGATTTCATCAACGACGTAATCCATCGCCCATTGGTTTTGCTGTCCGCCTTCGAGCAGATACTCGTCGAGAATGCTCTGCACCTCTTCGAGCAGGTTCGCCAGCTCCTGCGCCGACATGTCGTAGATATATTTTCCGGCATTGAGCTGGTATAGCGTCGGCGCCTCACCGTTAACGTGGCACAGGAAATGCCAGTTATGGCTGTTTACCCCCTGCTCTCTCCCGGTCAGCCGGCTGTCGATCAGGGATTTCAGCGCGCGCTTGATGCCGAGATACCGGTCCTCGATATCCCGGAACATTGCGGTTACCTGCTTTGCCGATCGGGTCGGGTCAACTTTGCTGCGAGGAACAATCGGCGTACCGACTTTACTCTTTTGCTCCGGAGTCATCGGAAAGAGGATCATCGGACGTTACCTTTTTGTTGGGGTCTGGCGGCCGCTTTGGTTCAGGCAGAGGCTCAAGCCCTAATACAGCCCGCAGCTCGTTGATTGTGAGCGGCGGTTCACCGCCGTACATGCCGGTCGCCTTCTGGACTACGTCGGCTAGCTTGGACATGTTCTCGATTTTTTCCTTCTCGCCGGGAGCCAGCAGGTCTGTCCATTTGATGGTGACCTCACCATTGGTTGGCGGAGGGATGATGCCGAGCAGCCAAAATCGCTCAAGCAACGCCGTTATGCGGTCAGAGAGGAATCCGTTGCGGCGCGAGTTTCGCCGGATAGCCCAGTCTGTCTTATCCTCATCACTGGCCAGTCGACCGGTCTGCTGACCGAACAGGACCGTGAAGGGGATCTGTTCAGACGCAGCCAACTCGTTCGCTGCCACCTCCCAGGATGGTCCGGGGTCCCCAGGAGTAACGCTCAGAACCTTCATCTCGCCAGCCTGCATCACCGCTGCGGCATCGGTACCCCGATTCAGCTTATTGACCTTGTCGCCCATTGCCTCGCCAAGATCGGTGTACCCGGCCGCTTTCGCCTGGGAGGCAAGCGTGTCCATGTCCGTCTCTTTACTGAACTCCACGGCGATCTGTCGGCTGGAGTTTTTGAGGAAGCCCTCGGCGGCACCGCCTGATATTTTCTCCAGGTCAAGGAGCTTGTTATAGCCGGCTTCGAGTAGCGGGATGCCGGACAGGACGTTGTCATCCTCCGAGCCCTCGCAAAACAGGATGACCCTGCTGGGATGAACAGGCTCACCGCGAGTAGGCCCAACAAACGTGTTATCGCCCACCGGCTGCTCGTTAAAGTTGAACATTATGGGCTGACCAAACGTCTCAGACGTACGGTCATTGTCCCATTCGGCAACGGTTAGCTGAGGCTCCCATACAGGGATCAGCTTAACCAGCGCAGCTTCCCCCAGGCGTTTAACCGCGATGGAATCAACCGGATTAGCCCAATTTTTTCCGTCCTTGACCTGAATCAGCAGCGCCGAATACCGCCCAACCATATTACGGCGGTCAGTGTCCTTCACCTTCGGCCACCACTTCTTCATCAGCTTGCCGACCAGCCTCTCCCAGTCGTTGGTTTTCTCCGCCTCTTCCGTCTCGTCACCGTCGATGATTACCGGATAGTCCTGCCAGCACCCATCAAGCAGACGATGAACTACGGCGAATGCAGCAGCATTGCGGCGGTACATGTTGTAAAAGTCGTGAAAGGAGATCTGGCGCGGGTAACCGAACTCCTGGTAAAGCGTCGGGCGCTTCGTGTTACCTGACGGCCCCATAAGTGCCTGCAGGTAATTGGCTCGCCGCATTTCAGTGGCGAGGTTGTTCACGGCCATCTGGAGAACGTTATCTTGTTCGCTCACTGGCGATGCTCCTTAGAAGAATACTGTGCCGACCTGCTTGCGGTTATTTTTCGCTACAGCAAAGTAGCGGAACCCGTCGGCGCCGTGTGATGTGAAGTCATGGAGTGGTTTATCTTTCCAGCAGCCGCGCTTGTCGTCCCACTCCTTGCGGTAACCTTCGAGGTGGGAGATGCCAACAGCGCACTTCTCCTCATCGAAAACGCAGGACTTGAGGATTTCACGCACCGACTCGATGCCGGTGTCGATCCCCGCTTTCGGCACAACGCGGAAATTCATCGAATACATCCGGCCGTCAATCTCGTAGCCCTCGCGCGCCAGCTCCTTGCGAGACTTCGCATCAGCAGCAAACTCGCGGTTCTCGATGTCGTGCGGACCCCAGTGCTCGCCGTACTCATAGCCGCGGTCTTTAAGCACCTTCATGTAGTGCCTCAGGCCTTCGCCAGAGTTTTCGTAGTAGTCGATGATATGGAACTCTTCGCCAACCTCGCGAACAAACCAGATCGCCGTGGAGTCGCCCACACCAATATCCCAGAACGTGTGAACCGGGAGATGCGAGTTATCGGGGATTTTGCCAATCCGCTTGTTGGTGTAGAGCCAGCGGAATTGTTTGGCGTAGTAAGCCCCCTCGACCGACTGCTGGAACGCCTCCGCCGGTATGGTCGGGTATTCGCGCTTCATGTCATCGCCGAGCGTTTTCTCTTTGGCGTAGTACCAGGCTTTCTGGCGGTCGTTAACGACTACGCCATGCTTCGCCTCCATCTCGGCAAAGTATTCAAGCAGGCGCACCGGCAGCGGCTCAACCGGGTCGATTGCATACTGTGGGTTCTTCCACCAGGAGAAGAAGAAAAACTTCCAGTCCAGCGGCGAAAGCGGCTTACCTTGCAGCAACGCCTTTTCTGCCGTCTGGCAGTAATCGAAAAAGTAGCCTGCCCGGCCCTCTGCCGTGCTCTCGATAGTGGCAAAGCAGCCAGTCGATACAGCCTCGAAAGCACCAGTAACGATTTCGCGGGCTTTGTCAGGATACTTGGCGCATATCTTCCCGAACTCGGAAACGTGCAGGTAACGCAGCGTGCCGCCACGAAAAGACGTGCTGACGTATAGCGACCCGCCTTTCTTAAAGACCAGCTCGCCGGCAGAGTCGTTGCTCGCCGGGTTGGCCGCCTTAATTTCTTCCGGCAGCCGGTCATAGGCAAACTTCACCTTTTCGCGAAACAGGCGCTTTGCGTCATTCAGCGTATGGGCGATCAGCGCGCATTTCGCCGACTCGAATAGAGCCGCGTCGAGCTGAATGATGCACACCTCAGTAGTGAAACCGAGCTGGCGCGCTTTCAGGATGATGTTGCGGGTGTGGATACCCTCGAAGTACTCACGCTGTTCAGGCGTCATCCTGAATCGCGTTGGCTTACCCTCTTTGTCGGTGATCCAGTACAGATTATTCAGCCGCCAGTCTTTGTCTGTCAGCAGCTTGAGGTGCTCAGGTTTCATTAAGCCCCCTGAGACAGCGAATCCATCAACTCAGAGAGCTGCTTAACAGAGTTATCGCCTTCCGGACCATCGATATCGTAGGCCTGACGCTCCAGGCTGATCAGGTTCTTCAGCGCGTCGCTGAGAGCCTTAACCGATTTAACGCGCTCCGGCAGGCTGATTATCGACTGGTAAATTTCGTTCAGCCGGTCGCGGCCGTTATCGTCGGGCTCGAACATCAGCTCACCTAACTTACGCAGAGCACCGACGTCTGCACATTCAGCGCCAAGCTCATCAAAGAGAGCGTTGGTTATCTCGCGGGCCCGCCTGATGTCGCCGCGGTGCTCCATGCGTACCGTAGCAATAACCTCAGCAGTAGCCTCAATTAGTACGCGTTCAGATAACGCTTGTTCACTGCGTACCTGCTTGCGTACCTCTGCTTTGCGTACCAGATCATCGGCGCGCTCTTTCACCTTCGCCGACAGGTCGCGAGACCAGTCATCGCGCTTTGCGCGCTTGCGGATAGCGCCTTCGCTGATGCCGTGCTGTGAAGCAATTTCGCGGAGTGACATCAAGCCGGCCCGGTAAGCCGACTCGATGGCCTCCCAGTCCGGTTTTGCCATTGTTCTGTTCCTGTTGTTAAAGACATTATCGAAGCCCCTCAGTGAAGGACTTCTGTAATGCCGCCACACTCTCGCAGTGGCCGCGCCCATGCCCTTGAGTCAGTCACCCCGGTTCGTCTCTGCTCCCCGTTGGCTCTAACCAGTGCGTGATTGGCTGTCACGCGGCGACGCCGGTGCTTCTTTTGCATTAACCCTCACCAGATGCAAAGCTGGCTCTCTACTCGGAGACTCGGGCGCAGGTCATGACCCTGCGATTGCCGCCGTTCGGCTGCTGCGGTCTATCCGCTTTGCTGTTACATGGCACTACTCCATTTTGTCGCCTGTTCTTTTGCGCGAGTCAGGCTCTCATGCTTATTTAATTGCTCTGTGACGCCGAGCAGGCGCCGGACGCCAGCCGGGTATTGGCGTTGAATTTATTTCAGGCACTGCGTGTTGATGTACTCCTGCAGCGCCTTCAGCGCTGTCTGGTCTCGCTGGATGCCGGCCCTGATACTAAGAACGTTTCGTCCAGCAGCGTCAGAGAGTTCGACGGTGGCATCATCGCCCATGCTGGAGGCGCCGGTGGTTTGGGTTGAGGCTGACACTGGACATTTGCCTTTGACGAGCACCCGACCACCATTATCAAGCTTGCGCTGCAGAGCATCATTTTCAGATTTTGCATCGGCTAATTCCTTCGTGTATTTAGCATCCAGCGCAGCGACGTCACGCTGGCGGGTTGTCATGTCGGTGATGGTGGCGTTCGCCAGCTTCAGGTTGAGCTCTGCGTTATCGGCACGGGTTGCTTCGTGCTCAGCCTTTTCCTTGTAATGGCTGGCAGCGATGGCCAGTGCGCCACCGAGCAAACCAACCAGCACCGGCAACCAGAACCTTTTCACCAGAGCCAGAATGGCTTCGGCAGTCATTGCGGCTTACTCTGGCTAACCAGACGGCCAACAACACCGCATGCAGCGATTACCGCCGTAATGGTGCTCATCGCTCCCGGCGGGATTGCGGTCTTGAGGTCTGGCGGTAGCTCTGCCCATACCGTGGGGATAATCCCGGCCAGCACCAGTGCATGCATGGAGAACCAGCGCCATGCGCTTTTCCAGTCATCAACGAGTTTCATGAGAGAAATACCTCACGCTCTGCCTTGCGGCGATTAGTGAGGCCAGGCATTACCTTTCCGCCTGACCGGTTCCAGCTCAGGAATGCGTCAGCGGCGCCTTTCACATCACCTGCATTCAGCTTCTTCATCAGCGTTGAGGTGGATAGCGCTCGCGTACCGATGTTGTAGGCCAGCGACACAAGCGCGTCGTATTGGTTCTGGGTTACGGAGACTTTGAGCATCTTGCTTACCGCCTGGTCAAAGCTCACTACGCCAGTGCGCAGCAGGCGATCCGCCGTTGCGTCGTCAATCTTCATTCCGGGCTTGATAGGCTTTCCGTCTACTTTTCCCGTCCAGCCGTAGCCAATCGTCCAGGGATCACCACCTGTGCCCGGGTCGGGATATGCGGTTAACCTGCAACCCTCAAATCGCTTAATCAGCGCAATACCGTTATTACTGATTTGCATCTTTAATCCCCATCAGGCGCTCCCAGAAATAGGTCAACGCTACGGAGCCCATCGCGCCGCTTATCCCCGCGGTTGCCAGTATCATGTAAATGCTCAGTCCGCTTTCAATGCTCACCAGGCCAGCAATAACGCCGGTAAACCCTGAAACCACCATTTGGGCAAGAGCATTGATCAAGCTCCATGTTGCCTTGCTCTGCTTCACATCTATCAGGTAGCGGACAAGTCCACCCCAGCAAGCAATGATCAGCAGAACCAGCCAGGACATCCCGGCAATGCTCTCTTTGTCTTGCATACGCTTAGCCATAGTTACCGCCTCCGATGAAAGATCGGGAAGCTGTGTGTGAGAAGGTCAGGCCCGTCGGGCTGGATTTAACAACGAAGCGTGTCGATGATGATTCCCGCGGGACCTGATAATAAAAAAGCCCGCGAAAAGGCGGGCAATAAGCATGAGGGTAATAGCAATGCGGCTCTATGGCCGAAGGTACCCTGGCTGGGTCTGGTGGCCTGTTGCGTTGCGCCAACAACGCCCTGATGGATTGGATTATGAGCCCGTCATCAGGTCAGGCCATTATTGGGTGGGGACAGTACGAATGCATTTTGCATTCTGGCCGTTCTGTCTCAATGAGCCATTACCTCACAGCTGCCCCAAGCCCGACCAAAGGCTCTTGCAAGTCTAATCTGGTTCAGGGCTCTTGCGCGGCGGGTGTCGACGTGTCGTGCAGCACGTCTCTACCCAAGAGCCCTGACCGGATCGCAGGCATAAAAAAGCCCCGGCGGAATGCCGAGGCTAATTTTACAAACTGGTATGTGACTATCATCTTCATGCCGCCACTTAAAGTTAAGGCAGCATATCAAAGTAGACTCAAATATGACGCATTTAATTGACTTTTGCAAGACCCTGCTGCGAAAAAGTCGCTTTTTGTTGTGATCGTGTTCTCACAGCGCAGAGAAGAGAGTCGCTATCAAGCCGCTTAAAAATGGCGCACATAGCCCGCCAGTAATCAGCGTAGTTATGGCACCAGTTATCAGGCTTAACGCCACACAGGGCTGCAAGATCCTGGTGCTGGTATACATACTTACCCGCCAACTCTGCTTTCACGTCCTGCGCCGCCAGCCAGATAAGCTTCTTCAGGCGCTCCATCGTCTTGCCGGCCACCTTCTTTGCGCCAAGTTGCTCACGGAACTCCGCCCACGCCCACTGGGTGATCGCCACCTGGTGCTCAAAGCGGATATTTTCGCTGTAGTTCCAGAGCAACCAGGCTTTCTGATGCTCTTCCAGCGACAGCAGAGCCCGGCGCCAACTGGCCGTCGAATACTCAACGGGCAGAACGAGGGCGATTGATGAACCTTTCGCGCGGGACTGCTGCCCGGGAATTGGAGGGCTGGATGGGTTTACCATGCGGCCGGTTACCGGGTCGGCTATTTTCTTCCTTCCCCGGCTGCGCGCCGTAGCGGTGAATTGCGCGTTTTCTGCAAAAGCAACCAACTGTCCTTTCGTCGCACCGCTCAGATCGGCAGTGGCCACTATTAGCTGCTGGCGAACGTATTCAAGGTGTTGAGTGCTCAATCTTCTACCCTCTCGTTTTGCCACAGCGGCAGCGGTGATTTGTTGCCAGAGCGACGGATCCTGGCTTTGGCGTTTCTCTCTATCTGAATCAACTTTTCAATATTCTGACGGCGCTGCTTTTCTTCACGGCGCAGATATTTCACGTTCTCGACATACCGACTTTCGGTATCGCACAGATGCAGGATGTAATTGAATGGCTCAACCAGTGCACCACATCGCCGACAGCGTAACGTCCGCTCTTTCTCGTCAACCAACACTGAGTCATGACGGCAATATAATTTCTCGGCACCCTCTTTTTGCATCGCCATGCCGTCCCGCAAATCCTCTTTCCTCTCCGGGAAGGAGACGACATTACTCAGTTCGGTTTCTGTTTCGGTAGTCATGCGGCCTCTCCCATTCGTAGCGTTACGCCCTGCTGATACCAATCAGGCGCGTTAAACTCTATGCGCCCCGTGATTCCGTTAATGCGCAGCTGTTTAAGTCGAGCTAACTCCTGTTTGTAATGCTGATAAATTTCCTCTTTCTGCCAGGGCTTGAGCTTCATAGGGTGCAGCGCAATCCTCGCCACCTGCTCTACTGTCATTTCCCCATATTCATACTCTGCGTGGCGAGTGAACTGGACAGGCTCCCCGCCGAGGTTGCGATGACAGCCTACGCAGTGCGCCAGCGCGTTATACGGGTGCCAGCGCGTAGAGTTGTGCCGCCGTCCATTGATGTGCGAGCAATGCAGGCTGCCGCGATTAGCGGAGAAATCACGCCCGCAGTTTTCACATTTCCATTCGGAGCGCTCTCTGACGAGCAGGGAGAAAACTGTGTCCAATTTGTCTTTTTTGAGCGCCATCACTGCCCCCATAGCTTGGTATTGCGCATGCTGCGCGGTGTCGGTTTCAGGTATTTGTGTTCAGGTAGGGTTACTGCGAGGTCGAAAAATCGTGGGTCTGCATTTAGCGTTCTGGTACATATCGCGCCCCGGCTTCGGTAATGCGCCTCTAGTCGTTGCGCTTCCTCAAATGTGATGAGGTGGTGAAAGTGAAGTGATCGGGTCACGTAGCCCTCCCGAAATAATTACCGCTATAGTGCACATCCCGCAGGCGAACGCCATTCTGTACAGCCCATGCGGACGAATACTCTATTAGCGAACACATCCGCCGCTTGCCCATCTGCGCCGTACTTTCCCGGATGTTCAGCCACTCACCCTCAATGCCCTGGATAAGCGGCGACTCAGCGCCGCCGTTTTCTACCATCCAGTGACCTGACACAAAAACGTTTTTCCACTGCCAGTCTTTTAGCTGCATGTTGCCGAGACGCGCCTGTTTCGCCACATCGCCGCAGATGGCATGGAATTTATCGTTCTGAGGTAGGTTTCTCGGCGCATCGCCGATGGTTACTACTAATGGGAGGTTTTCGTCTGTGGGGAGTGAGTCTAAAAAGTCTTTCAGGTTCTGCTTTATCGTTCCGTTGCGGAGATAAAACGTTACTCGCTTCAAAGTGGGCCTCCTTTATTGATGTTCGTCACATTTCTGTGCGCGGGGGAAAATAAATCACAGATTTACTTGCCCTAGTTTCTAGGGCATGGTATTATCTAATCACGGTAAGGGAACGACCCGACCGATAACCTAACGAGGGTTTCAAAATGACTAAATTCATCTACGACACTAAAGCAATCATGGAATCTGCGTGGAATATGGCTCGCAAACGACAGGCATGGTTCGCTGCTCGCGGTACTGCATCCCCTGTCCGTAAATATTTCGCCTCTGCGCTTAAAGATGCATGGGATTCATATCGCGGTGATTTAAGCAAAGCCGTTGAAGAGGAGAGCGCAGCTGCCCGGAAATCAGCGGCTGCCGCTAAATCCTGCAAATCTGCCAAATCACGTTACCTGGAGCTGCTGTCTATAGCTCAGCGTGACGGCCTGAGTCACGGAAAATCCTGGTACTGCGGAGAACGCGAAATCGAAACTATGGGCATGAACCCGATGCACGAAGGCGAACTGGTTTGCTACGTGTACGCCAACTAATATCTACCGCCCTCTACGGAGGGCTATCAGGAGTAGCAATGAATAACGTAGAAAAAATGTCCAAAGTCGGCGAGGCGGTTTATGGCAGCAACTGGCAATCTCCGCTTTCTCGCGCACTTGGAATAAATGACAGAACAATCCGTCGTTACGCAGCTGGAACATCCAATATTGGCTCTGAGTTTTCAGAGCGCTTGTTGTCAGCAATGGAGCATGAAATGAACAAACTTAAAACAGCCATTGAAATCATCGAGAGCGACAAAATAAATGGTGATGATGTCAGCATTGAGATGATTGCTGAAATCGTTGATGGGTACGAATATCTGGACGAGATGGCACGTCAACACGCTATCGATGCTGTCAATAATTCCGTATACCCGGTGACATACCTGTCTGACCTGCACTCTGTTGCGCAGAAATTCGCGGTGTAAGTATGAGCAAAGATAAAGAGCTATTTAACCGACTCGTTTTCAACCGAATGCACCCTGACGATGTTAATCAATGCCTGAAAATGAGTCAGCGTGAATTTCTGGAGATGATTTGCGATGGCATAGAGCATTCAACTGGGGATAAACCAACTCGCGTTCAGTTTGCTGACATGACATCCATATCTCCTAAAACGGTTTACTCCTATTTTGCGTCACCAGATGCTAGGGATTATCGCGCTCTATCAGATGACTCTCGAATTGCAATGCTCTGGAGATTATTAAACGACAAAAAGTTAGGGCTATTGCCAAATGATGGAATCCACCGTGGAACAAAATACCTGGTAAATGGAGTATTCCTGAGCCCCAAAGACGCTGCATCGAAACTTGGTTACGCCAACCGTCAGGGCATGGAGGGCGCTATTAAACGCAGCGGGATATCACCAGGCGGAGACATATCCAGCTTAATCAATAAAACCCCCGGGAAAACTATCACCAAGAGCTATGTCGTTAATGGTGAGGTTTTGAGCATGAATAAAGCCGCTATCAGCCTCGGCTACAACAATGGCGGTGCGCTCTACGCAAAACTTAGGCGCCTAAATATCACTCCAGGATCAGACATCAGCCACCTCAAGCCACGGAGGTTTAATCGGCGCAAGAATAAAAACGAGACCTGAAGCTATCGTCTACTCCAACCACGAAAGGCTAGAGTGCCTAGAATGCGGAAAACGGTTCGCATTCCTCCCATCGCACCTCAGCCGTGCTCATGGCATGACCGCCGATGAGTACCGGGATAAATTCAATATCCCGGCTGGCATTCCCCTTGCTGGCACTGCGTACAGAGCTATGCATCGCGATAAAATAAAACGCCTGCAGGATTCCGGTTCTCTTGATTATTCTCACTTGCCCGCCGCAGAGAAAGCCGCCCGGCGAGCAGGTAGAGGTGATAAGCGGGATTTTGACAGGAAGACGCAGGCTGAGATTATGAAGCAGATGAATGAAACTGGTAAAGCATACCGCAAGAAAAAGGCCGATGATTAACCGGCATTCTCATCTCGTGCAGGATGAACTCTTGCACTCGTTACCTCCTGCGGGGCGGCTGCAATCATGGCATCGTAGATATTCCCGAATTGCACGCAGAACGTTTCATCGCTGTTGAATAGCACATCATCGCAGTCCATAGCGGCAGCTATCATTTCGTCTGTCGGCTCCCTCGGCACCAACACGTAGCCCTCTGGAATCTCCAGAGAGTTGCCAGCCTGTATGTCACCCTCATTGGCGAGGGTGACATTCTGGAGCATGGCGGCGCGGCAGGCGTTCCAGCCTTCGTTAAAGCTCCACGTCAATGGGTGGTCGTCAGCATCAACGGTATTATCTCTTTCATACGGCACTACCGGCTGCTGCGCGTGGCGATAGAGCGGAATACGCCTATTGTCTGGAACTCGGTCGCCATTGGAAATTTGATACCAGTTCAGCGGACCGTCTTCGTAAAATTCACCGACCGGCTCATCGTCCAGTGCGGCCAGCGCCATGCTGGCCAGTTCGCGAATCTCACAGCCGTCCACGTCATCGATATCGTCACGGCCTGAAATCTTAGTGAGCCACTCCAGACGCTCTCTGGTTATGGTTGATTTGGTCATTGGTTGACTCCTTCTTCCAGATACTTTTCGAACCAGAACACAACCGGCTTTTCGACGACTTCAACGAGGCCGAAACGCTCTGCTGTGCGGAAGTTAACGCTGCTCTTTCTACCCCTTTCAACCTGCAGAGATATTTGTTTTCTGAACATCTCAAGCGAGTATGAGGTTTTGAAAAGGTTGCAGGGCGCACATGCTGGATACTGATTTTCCAAAGTGTCGGCATAGATATTCCGCACCTCTCCAGTAGCTTTAAGCTTGAAAATTCCTTTTTCGGCGGCCTTCATATCCTGCTCAGAGATTCTCGCCACAGGCTGTACGTGGTCGGCGTGCCAGCCTTTATCCGGTAGCTCGCACCCGCAGTAAGCGCAGCGGCCCCCAAATTTCATGCGCAGCTCAGCGCGTTGTTTTTTTGTCAGCGCCATCACTCACATCCCTGAATCTGTATGCCAGCTGCGGACAGCGCCTCTTCAATTTCCCAGCGGGCATAAACCGGATAGCGATCAGAGCCATCGCAGCAGCGGTCTTTCTCGCTATGAGACACCGCTACGTCATTCCAGAAATCATCAGGGGCGTGTCCCGCCTGAATCCAGATTAAGTGGGCGTGCGGCTTCGGCAGTTTCACGGTGACAGATCTCGACTCAGCAGCCTCTGCGCGGGATTTCAGCTCAGCAGACCGGCGGGCGAGAAACTCTGAGACTCGTTTGTAATGGTCGCGAGAATGGATAACCTGCGCGTTACTCTCCTGCAGCTCGGCGATGCGCTGCTCTGCCTCTCTGAATTTATCCGCCCAGCGGTTACTGGCGGCGAAAGCCAGTTTCCGCTGTGATTCAAGCTCATCAATCCGCTGCTGGCGCTCGCATGACTCCTGCGCCAGACCAGCATTCCACTCCCGCAATCTTTCGATATAGCGCTGCGCCTTCTCCAGCGCCTCTACCAGCGCGCGGATGTGTGAGGGTTTTGCTAAATACCACTGAGTATCATCAACAGCAGATAACTCAGCTTTCAGCTCTTGCATCAGCTCTTTGATATCAGTTGTCATGCTGCCTCCCCCTCAACGCGACGAAACGCAATAACCCAAACCCAGGGGTTGGCCTGCCGGTTATTTTTTCCGTAAATGTAATCCCATAGAGTCAGAAATGACCCGCGCGCGCTTAACTGAAATTGTGTCCAGTCAGGGTTATAGTGCCGCCAAAAACCGTCCCTGAACCGCTCAACATCCTCTGCCTGCGCATCCTCTTCGCTAATGCTATTCAGCCTCTCAACCCGCACGTCGGTAATCTCCAGAGTTATACGGCTGGCCCAGCGCGGCATGTGGATTGATGGCGTCCAGGCGCCCTCAAAATCGAAACCGTCAGGAGAGGTCCAGAGGCCGTAATTATTTTCCCTCTGGATTGCGCTGGCTCGGTAGATACGTTGCGCATCCTCTCTGCTACAGAGGTCCCCTAGCTCATTCACTGGATGGCCGTCTTCATTGCCGATGCAGGAGAAAGTCTCGCGCACCCAGATGCGGTCACCGACAGCTCCAAATGGGCATGGATGCCAGAAGTCGCAACCAGGCTCTGCATCTTCGCTCCACGGCCACGCGCTGCCATCACCGCGCGCAGCAATTTCAGTGAACCGAGTCTGTTTCCATTTGATAGGCCGCCGGGTCTGCGTCTTACGGCCATCGAGAATAGCCCGCACCATCTCGCCGTTAAAAATCATTCCTCGCTCTTTCATTTGGATGCCTCCGCGCGCAGCGAACTGATGAATACTTGCGCCCTGTAAATTACGGACTTCAGCGCCTTAGCCTGATAGCTTGTTGGTCGTAGCTGCTGATATACCTTTCCTAAATCCACGGCGAATAGGTCCACACCCTGCGCCCGCAGTTCAGCAATCGCCGCGTCGGTGGCCGGGGTTTTGATAGTGTCAAATTCCTCCATTGCTGCACCAATCGCCTCTTGTTGGCAAACCACCTCTGCGCGACCCTGCCAGCCTGTGCCTTCACCGTTCAATGCGTTATGCATATCATTTAATTTGTCGCCAAATGACTTCAGTGCCACATTCTCCGCAGCCAGCGCCGCTACCTTCTCATTCAGCTGCCGGTTGATGGCGTCGAGAGATGCGATTTCCTGCTGCAACAGCTCATAGTCACTCGCCAGCACCACATCGACGCAGAATCCCTGATTAGCCAAAGGCGGCGATAAATCTTCCGGATGCGCTACGGTGTAAATTTTTGCTTTCATGCTCTCACTCCAGCAAGACATTCGTTAAACAGTCGGGTTAATGGGTTAGCACAGCCGAAGCCGGGTTCGAATGGCTCAGTGCGTGCCGGCGGCTGCCAGCCGCGAACCTCATGACCTGGCGCCACGGAATATTCGTAGTTTCCCTTCTCGCCGTTGCGGATAACCTTTCCTGCCTGTACCAGCTGACACAGCGACGTATTCACTGACATGTCAGACATGCAGGTTGCATTGACGATCTGCCGGAACATGGACGCCGGGCGCGCCGTGAGATAGGCCAATACGGTTTCGGTTTTGGTTGTTTTCATCAAAACCCCCCCTTCTTTGCGGGCTTGGTTTCGCGCTGGCGACGCTCGCTCTCGGCAGTTTCCTGGTCGCGGTCGTAAATCGCTCCGTTACGCTGTTCGCAATAGACCGTGCCGGTTTGGCCGTGGCGGTTGAGGCGCAGGAGCAACTCTGTTTCGCCTGGCGGTACGCTTTCGTCGTATGACCCCTCGCGGTAAATACCCACCCAGTAATCAGCATCCTGCTCAATCTGGCCGGTATCTCTTGAGTCGCTCGGTAGCGGGCGTTTATTGACGCGCTTTTCCAGATCCCTGTTAAGCTGAGTCAGCAGCACAACAACGCATCCAAGCTCTTTGGCAAGGTTCTTCAGGCCCTTGGTAATCAGCCCATAGGCCAGGTCGTTGCGGTCTGCTTTCTCTGCCGTCATCAGCGTCAGGTAATCGACCAGCACCATGCCAACAGCACTACGTTCGCGCTTAATCCTGCGGCTCTCGCTGACAATCTGAGCCAGGGAAAGGCCCGGTGTATCGTCGATGTAAAGCATGTCGATCTCACGCAGTCGATTGGCCGTGCCTATCGCTTTGTTGAAATCACCGTCATAGTCGCCGTGATAGTCAGAATCAGCGCCATCGGTGGCCGGCATGTAAAAAATGTTCGGGTTTACTCCGGACTTCTGGCCAACCAGCTTTTCGAGGATCTGGTCGCCAGGCATTTCCAGGCTGAACAGCAGTGCTGGCTTTCTCTCGCGTACAGCGCAGTTGATCGCCATCTGGCCGTAAAGTGTCGTCTTGCCTTGTTTTGGCCGAGCACCAATGACGAACAGAGAGCCTTTAACGAGCCCCTTAGGCGAAAGCAGACGGTCAAGCGAGGGAATACCGGTACTCATTCCGCGCTGCTCACCTGCCGGGTCAAAACGCTTTTCGAGATCGATAACCCAGTCATCCATCACGTCAGCGAACGAGCGTAGTCCACGGCGGGATCCAGTTTTCGCATGGTCAGCAAGCTGGCTTAGAACTGCCTGAATAGCGTCGTACTTCTGGGCGGCCGTCATGCCATTGCGGGCGTAGAGCAACTCGGTAGCCTCTGCCATTCGCTGAATGGCGTAACGCTCCATTGCAGCCTCGCGCACCGAGTGGGCGTATGGGACGATGTTCGCAGCGCTTGGTGTGTTCTTGGCAATCTCACCGATGTAGGCGAATCCGCCAACCTGCCCCAGCAGCCCACGAGCCTGTAACGCATCATGCAGTGTCAGACCATCGACCGGCTTGTTTTCACGGTACATCTGGCGCATCACGTCGAACATAACCTGGTGCTGCTTGCTGTAGAACGACTCCGGCTTGAGCATCGACAGGACTTTCTGCGTTCGCTCGCTGTTATTGTCGTCCAGTAGCAGTCCACCGATGACGCTCTGCTCCGCTTCGAGATTGTGCGGCAGGGTCTGGATATCAGAGGTCATCGCAGGCCCCCTCGCGGGTCTTCGCATAGACGTCAACGCTCAGGAAATATTCGAGCGACTTTCGGCGCCAGGTCTTTCCGGTACGCTGGTCAGGTCGGTTCTCCAGCATCCAGCGGCAGTTTGTGGCGATATAGCCCAGGTAAGACTCCCAGTCAGCCAGGGTGAATCCGTGCCCGTCCAGCTGGCGGGTTACCTTGCCAGCTTTCTGCCAGAACGAGCGGATCAGGTTACGTCGCTTGTCAGTCAGGATCCGGATGTTCTGCGCCTCCGGCAACACGCGGTGATAAACCTCGACAACCTGCTCACATCTGAGAGACGGTTTTTTAGGCTCGGTTTTTTCTGCCGCTGATGCACTCTCTTCTACGTTAGTAGAAGAGATATTAATAACTTCTTTATCTGTGGTAATCTGCTGGTAATCTGCTGGTACAGATTTACCTGCATGCGTTGGTGTGCCTGAGTTTGAGCTGGTAATCTGCTGGTAATCTGCTGGTACAGAATTTGACTGATAATCGTCGTATTTTTCGACTGTAAAAACAGAGAATTTTCCGTGAGAAACCCAGTTAACCATACCCAGCTTTTTGAACTTCCTGAGAAGGTATTGAACGCGATCTGGCTTCAACCCTGTCTCAAATGCGAGCGAGTTTCGGCCACTGAGTAATTGCCCGCGCTTAACCAACTTTTCCCCAAGGTCTGTTAACACCATTTCAGGCGCATGTTTTGCTTTGAGTATCAGGTGAACCCATAAATGCGCCGCTTCAGCATCCTTGTAAAACGGCACATCCATGATTTTTCGGTGCAGCAAGGCAAACCCATTACCGCCTTGTTGACGCGGTTGCTGGAGCCTTCTGGCCTCTCTGGCTTCGGCTAAATTGGATATGTTACTCATGACCTTTATCCTTCAGCAGTTGTTTGATTCGCTCCAGCTCAGCCATAAATCGACCAGGCTGTTTGAACCCTCTGAGGTATCGGTCACGCAGTATGTTTTTGTGTAGTTTGTCCTGGTCAGAACTGAGTGGTTTCATGTATAATTACCTATGTGAAATGTTTCAGATTTAGCCTTTAAGAACCTCGGTTGCCGCCGGGGTTTTTTCTTTCAGAAAGTCAGCCACAGCCTTCAGCTTTCTGACCTCCTCCCTGGTGAGTTCCATTACCTCATCAACGCCTTTATCCAGTGGCACGCAGCTTCCCGGAGGAAGGCCGAGAAGGCATACCATCTGTACCGCCAGCTTAAAAATGCGCGGCTTGTCGCGGCTGCATGACGTTGGGTGAATACCCATTTCCTGGGCCAACTTTCCATTGCCGAGCGTCATAGCCTCTCGGATGAAAAATCCCTCCAGCACTTCCGGCCTAATGTTCAGCCGTGAGTTGATATTTTTTGCGAGTTCCATTTGTTAAATTTCCTGTGTGTTGCAAATAGTTAATTGTGGCTATGCGTTAGGGCATACCCATAGTTTTGATTTGGTATTGATGTGCGCTTTTCAGCGCTCGATTGATGCCCTTTTTCAGGGCCGGGATGTTTAAGAGCGGTGGTGCTTAGGCTGTTTTTATTTCTGATGGCGGAAACACTTCATCCAAAGAGCAGTCGCAACCAAGTTCATTCAGTGCGCTGATAATTTCCCTTGACGCCGTGAGGCTTGGTGTCCTTTTCAGTGTTTCATAGTTAGCTATACGTGACTGGCTCCAACCCAGCTTGCTAGCTAGCATCGCCTGAGAAACTGAAATTTTATTTCTCTGCTCGGCAATTAGGTTCATCGATATCTCCGTTTGCATATCATGCATCGGATAATAGCAAATCGTGATTAACAGTCAATAGCAAATCGTGAAAAGAAGACAATCACGAGACGTGATAAAATTTGAGAATGAAAACTATGCAAGAAGTTATTGGCGAGCGCCTAAAGAACCTTAGAGAGAAAGCTGACCTAAGCCAGGCGCAGCTTGCGAAACTATGTGGTTGGGGGTCTCAGTCGCGAATTGGCAACTACGAGCTTGGAAACAGGAAGATCAGCGCTGAGGACGCAATAGTCCTAGGTTCCGTTTTACATGTCTCGCCGTCGACAATCTTGTTTGGTGATGAATCGGATCCAGTTTATAAAAATCATGAATACCCCCTGTTCACCACTGTTCAGGCCGGGCAGTTCACAGAGGTCGGCACGTATACCGAGCGGGATGCAAAGTCTTGGATCGCCACGAACAAAAAGGCCAGCAATGAATCATTCTGGCTTGAGGTATCAGGCCATTCCATGACCGCGCCACAGGGCGTTAGGCCCAGCTTTCCTGAAGGAATGCTGATTCTTGTAGACCCTGCCGAAGATGTGACTCCGGGAGATTTCTGCGTGGCCAGCGTGTTCGGTGATACAGAGGTGACGTTCAAAAAGTTTACCAGGGACGATGGTAAGGCCTGGCTTGAACCTTTGAACCCCAACCCTCGTTATCAAAGCATCCCTTGCAACGAAACGTGCCGCATTATCGGCAAGGTTGTTAAGTCGCAGTGGCCAGACGAGACGTTCGAGTGATCGGCAGCATGCCGCAGACGTACAGGAAGCATGGGTAGGGTGTGGGGTGGCATGGCTTTGTCGAAAATTTTGAATCCATTCAATTGAAATTTTCAGCTTGAAAACCGGCAGTTAATATATATATTAACAAACAGGATTTGCGCGTGAAAGGTACTTACCAAGGTGAATGCTACCGAATTGTGCACTGTAACGGTGCCCTTAAGTCACTGAAAGAAGCAATAAAAAGCGTTTCACCATCACAGAAACAAAATAGCATGCTTGTTTCTTTGCAGTTGCAAATAGAACGCCTGGCATCTGGGAAGAGATCACCAGACCTAAGCGCTAGAAAAGAAGGCCAACTACCTTCCTTGAATGGTAGGCCAGCAAAAAATTTCTGGGCCATAAAAAAAATACCTATCCGGGCATACTATTGGGAATCAGAGAAACATGAGATGACATACTTCATAAGTCATTATATTTACAAGGATTTTGATAAGCTTAGCGAGTCTGACACGATCAAGGTCAGGAATAACTGGGATCGAATCGAGAGAGGTAGTGATGAGTATTAAAGACCTTTTTGCAGATGACGATTTTGAATTTCCCGAAATCAGTGATAGGGAAATGGCCTGTGAGCGCCTTCGCTTCAACACCACTGAGGATATCCTCCTGGCAATGCAGGACTCAGGAACCAGTAAGGCGGAACTTGCAAAAAAACTAGGAAAATCGAAGTCTTACATATCTCAGGTTCTTGATGGCAGCAGAAATATGACGCTGAATACGCTATCTGACATCGCTTATGCCCTCAATGCTGAGATATCTGTCATCGTATATAGAAATGGCGTAGATGTGTCTCACCAAGTAGCTCCAAGTAGAAGCTGGTCAAAAAATATCGACGTGTTAGAACCAATAGCCGAGAGAAAGTTTAGCTTTACTATCGACGCCCCAGAACCAAAGAAGGCAAGTTATGGTTTTAGATAAACTCAAACTCATAGAAGCATCAACCCTTGAAACAAACTTCAGGATGACTGATAAACCGCAGGGTGAAGGGAGTCTGGAGGTGACATTTGGGAAGTTAAATTTTGAATCCGGCGGCAACATCTCCGGTGAAGAAGGACGATCTGCCATAGTTATCTCTGCCGAACCAAAAGTGGTAGGAGTTGATAAATTAGATGGGAAAGAGGCGTTCTCACTAAGCATTAAGCTAAAGATGATTTACTCATACCCCTCAGAAGAAAAAGTAGATGAAGCCACAATAAGAGAATGCAGTTGGTATTTTTCATCATTTACCAAGACTTACTTCAAGATCTTTGCTGATCAAATTTTTCAACAAGCTGGCATAACCGGTATAGCACTACCATTAAATTGAATATTAACCAAGCCGCCACGCCGGGTTTTTTGTGCCACTACCCCACCACTCAGCCGCCTACGGGCGGTTTTTTGTTGCCTGTCGCCCACCAAAAGCGCTCTCCGTTGCGGATTTACAAAAATAAATAACGATTAAAAACATAACGTTATTAACCAAACTCAAATTAATAGCAAATCGTGATTGACATAGTAATAGCATTCTGTGATTATTACCCCATCAGCAGGACGCACTACTCACCAGGACGGTGAATCAATCGAGCACTGAAAAGTGCAATACACCAAACGAGATAGTTTTGGGGTGTGGCTGGCAGTTGGATGTTTGAGGCCATGTCGTCAGCGTAAGCCCCCACAGGGCCACACCACCAAAGCCATTTCAGGAGGTCATCATGATTAAGCAGCAGAACATCAAAGAGAACGCCCGTTCACGCCGTGATGCTCGCCGTAAGGCCAAGCAAGAGGCATTCGCAAAAGCTAACCCTATGCTGGTAGGTCGCAAATACGATGTTGACACAACGCCAGTTGATATTGAGTGCAAGCCGGGATATGAGCCAGCGCCGATTAAGTTCATCGCGCAGGATGCCATCTGGCAGCGAAAAGAGTACAAGCTCCAGCTCGAACGGGCGGCGATTGTTTACAGTAATGAGTTCGGTCATAAGCCGTTAGAAAGCGGTATGTGCCTGCCTGACATTGCCATTTACTCAGCTGGTTATCGCAAGACATGTCGGATAACTGCACGTTAGCAACCGGGCGAGCGCGGGGTAACGTGCTCAGGTCGGCAGAAACTTAAACTCAGCAGCAAACCGTTAATTTGAGGTGAGATATGGACGAAAAAATAGAAGCTCTAATACTACATTATGCAGAAACAAACGGGGTTTCATTTAGCGGTGCGTGTGTATTGATTTCTCGTGAAATTGAATCTTATTTCACCAATTCAACGCGCTCTGGCAGTAGAACTATTTCAGCCGCAGACTCAGCGATATCTGCCATCAACCGCCACTTTGAAGAAGAGATTCATAACAGGGATTGGGGGAATTTAGCTGTCTTGCAAAAGGCGGCATTAAGCGCCGCCCTCGCTTCAGTTATTTCTGCATCTTGACGTTAGGCACAAAATAATCAGGAGCCTCTTTCTTGTACTTTTCTTTAGTTGCATCGCGGCAGGCAGGAAGCAAATCAGCGATACGCTGTAACAACTCTTCAGGCCCTTTAAGGGATGTGTCTCTTGTTGCCAGGGCTAGCGCCAAATCGTAAGCCACGGACTCCTGATTTCTACCGCCTGTAAAAACATTCATAGCCATATTAATCACTCTCTTAATGTAGGGGTGATTAGAGTTTATACGATTTCTCGATGTAGGGGTACAACGAGAACCACGCGCCGGGCGTGGCTAAACATCCCGGCACCAACGATTAACAGGTCGCTACGGCGGCCTTTTTATTTAGTCAGCAAAGAGGGTTAGAGGATGAGCCGCAACGGTTGTCGCTCTCTCGTTATATGTGCAGCTATCTGCTCTGTGTTCTGGCTGACGGCTGCAGCAATTATTTACGCATGGTGGTAATCATGAAAATCAATCACGAAAAGTTAAAGCTGGCGCAACGGAAAGCGCGGCTGGCTCGGTTATTGGGTGATGGCCTCAAGTGGATGGAGGCCAACGAGGAAATGAAGCGCGCGGCTGGTATGCCGTGGTATCGCGGGCGGATGGAGGGGTGATTATGGAAAAGTTTATGGGAACGCAAGGGCCATGGGTTCTTGGTGGGTGCAGTGGGAGAATGGTAACAACACCAGATGGATATGTTGGGGATGGATTTATTGCAGATGTCGATACATTGGCAAACGCTAAATTGATATCTGCCGCCCCTGAACTACTTGAAGCTCTGCAATCTGCGTTATCAGCAATGAATGAAATGGGTGATATTTTAAATTTCCATGACCTGGCTGATGAAAAAACAGTTAGCAAATTAACGCCAGCATTTGATACCGCACGCGCAGCAATCAACAAAGCTCTTGGGAAGGAGTGAGTATGGAAGTAAAAGATTTTATTACATGGCTGCATAAAGCCCCACAAGACGCTACCGTTCAGGTGGTTTGGCATACATCTGGGGTTAATTATTACGACCAAGGGGGGAATGTCGAGGTTATAGATTTCTCACCTCAGCCAGCATCAAAAGAAAATAACTACAATCAGCATTTTGAAATTTATACCGACCAAAACAACAAAACAACACTCCTCTTAGGCTCAACCGGCAATTAGCCATCCACCCCATTAATTCTGGCAGTCACACGATGCCGGGATATCCACATTCTAAATTCAGGAGTCATCTATGAATATGACACTCACCGATAAAGCAGAAATTAAGCGCATCATCGCCGGACTCGGTGATGCAGATATGGCGCATGTGCACGCTGAAACTGAGCGGCTGGCGGAATCATGCGCACCGCTATTCGACACGTTGGAGTCGCACAAACCGGACGAGTTTACCCGGGACGCGGTTAACTGGCTCAGGGAAGAGGATTGTGATGCACAGGAAGCGGCGGCGACGATGTTTTATGACGCGCTGCTGATGCGGGTTACAGCGGAATATGCGTTAGGCGTATTTGTTCGCAGACATAGTTACAGGGAGGTTGCGTAATGGCTGGGAAATTAATCGACCAGGTGTTTAATCTGGTCAACCCACTTAAATCTGAATTTGAGCAGGTATGCTCAGAGCAGTCCATCAATTTCAAGCGTGAATCTGAGTTCGCCATGCAGATTTTCGCCAACAACGATTATCTGGCTAAGGTCGCCATCAACAACCCGACAAGCACCAGAAGCGCAGTAATGAACATCGCCGGGATTGGGATTTCACTTAACCCAGCTCAGAAGTTGGCTTATCTGGTGCCGCGTAAGGGGGCTATCTGCCTAGACATCAGCTATATGGGGCTGATGCATATTGCACAACAGGCCGGGGCTATCAAGTGGTGCCAGTCGGCAATAGTACGCAAGAACGACCAGTTTCGCAGAGAGTCGCTCGATAAACCTCCATCCCACATTTACAACGATTTTGACACCACAGAACAGCGCGGAGATGTCGTCGGGGCATACGTGGTCATCAAGACGGATGAAGGTGATTACCTCACCCACACGATGCGCATTGCTGATATCTATGCTATTCGCGACCGTTCAGAGGCATGGAAGAAATATAAAACTGACAACTCCAAGAAATGCCCATGGGTTACTGACGAAGAGCAGATGATTTTAAAGACTGTGGTTAAGCAGGCTGCCAAATACTGGCCGCGCCGTGAGCGCCTGGATGCAGCCATCGACCACGTCAATACCGAGGGGATGGAGGGAATTAATTTCAACGCAGAACGCCAGTCAGAAAGAGATATCACCCCAGCGTCAAGTGAAACAATTTCCGAAATTGACGCCCTATTGCATGAGATGGGGAAAACATGGGAAAGCGACCTGCTCCCACTTTGTTCTCAGATATTCCGGCGGCCCATTGGTGAATCATCAGAGCTGACTCAGGTTGAAGCTATTAAGGCTCTCGGTTTTCTGAAACAAAAGGCGGCCGCATGACACCTGAAATCATACTCCAGAAAACAGGAATTGATATCAACGAAGTTGAGCAGGGAGACGAGGCCTGGCATTCTCTTAGACTCGGAGTTATCACGGCCTCTGACGTCCATAACGTCATTTCAAAACCTCGCTCAGGTACAAAATGGACAGACATGAAAATGTCATATTTCCATACCCTGCTCGCAGAAGTCTGTACCGGTGTTGCACCTGAAGTTAACGCAAAGGCGTTGGCCTGGGGTAAGCAATACGAAAATGACGCCAGAACTATTTTCGAGTTCACCACCGGTGTAACCGTTTCTGACTCACCAATAATTTATCGAGATGAAAGTCTGCGCTGCTCATGCTCTCCTGATGGGTTGTGCAGTGACGACCGAGGGCTAGAGCTTAAATGTCCTTTCACCTCTCGTGATTTCATGAAGTTTAGGATTGGAGGGTTCGATGCCATCAAGTCTATCTACATGGCTCAAGTTCAGTTCAGCATGTGGGTAACAGGAAAGGATGCCTGGTATTTTTCCAACTATGACCCACGAATGAAGCGCGAGGGGATTCACCACATCATTGTTGAACGCGATGACAAGTACATGGCCGACTTCAACGAAATGGTGCCGGAATTTATCGAGAAGATGGATGAATCTTTGAAGGAGATTGGCTTCACGTTTGGAGAGCAATGGCAATGAAACGCGTAGCCCACTACCGCAACGGCAGGCCGGGCAAAATGTCCGGCATGTCTGAGAAATGCTACTGGTATCTCGCAGGACACAACAACACCGCAACCGGCTCAGAGTTGGCCGCGTTCCTGAAAATATCTCTGCCTGAGTTCAATAACCGTTGCCGGGTGCTGACGCGTGGCGGAGGGATGGTTGCGAATATCACAGCGTCTGAAACGTGGAAAACAGAGAGCGGGCTGGTTGACCGCCGGTTCACACTGCACGGAAAACCGAGATTTGTCGCACCCTCTCCAGGGAAGAAACAGGCGCGATATTTCACTAAACGCTCTATTGAGTACGCCAAAACAAACAGTCAGGCAGCTTGCATTGAGCTTGCTGAACGTCGGGCGAGGTTGATTAAAGCCGGACTGTACATAAGCGAGTTTGAGGGGGTGCTATGAGCGATTACACCGGGAGCAATACACCCATTGAGCAGCGCAACCTCTGGCAGACACCGCGACCGCTGTTTGAAGCGCTGAATGCTGAGTTCAGTTTCGTGCTCGATGCTGCGGCGTCAGCAGACAACGCGCTGTGCCGCCGGTTCATCGCAGCAGAACAGGACACGCTAATCACGCCGTGGGCTGACTATATGACAATCCCCGGCTATGCGTGGCTCAACCCGCCCTACTCCGACATTATGCCATTCGTGAAGAAAGCAGCGGCGGAAAGCAAGAACCAAATTGGCGCAGTGATGCTGGTTCCTGCGGATACGTCTGTTGGCTGGTTCAGTGAAGCGATTAAGACAGCCAGTGAGGTACGCCTGATTACCTCCGGGCGGCTGGCGTTCATCAACCCGGTAACCGGTAAGCCTGTGAGTGGAAATAACAAAGGGTCGATGTTGCTGATATGGCATCCACACCTACGCACTCACTGCCATTTCACGACCGTTGAACGTGATGCGCTGATGCGGTTTGGCGAGAGGTTGCTGGCAAGAAAGGAGGCAGCATGACACCTGAAATTATCGACGCCGCTCAGGAGTACATCGAGCGCATAACCGCAGCAGGCATTGATGCCTGCAGGATTAACCACAACGCCGTATCTGCAACGGAATGCAGAGAGTGCGGCGAAGCGATACCAGAAGCCCGGCGCATTAAGATGCCAGGCGTGCAGACCTGCATCGACTGCCAGCAGGAGGTTGAGTTAAGAGAGCGGATTAGGAGGGGGGATTTGATGGACTACGACAAGATGAGCGATTTTGACATAGCCGAAGCTGTGCTGTTGGCTATGGGAGCAAGAAAATTTAACTCAGAGGTCGATGTTACGATGTACGTTCTGGGTGAAGAAAATGAACGAAAGGATGTGGGAGTGGGAGCATCTAAGAAATTCGCTTTTGACCCATGCAACAACCCCGCAGACGCATGGCCGATTATCGCCGAAAAACGGATTGCAATAATTCCAGACGCAGCCGCTGGTGAGTGGGTAGCATTTAATGGATTTAGCTTATATGAAGGAGACTGGATGTTTGCTAGCGATCCGGCAACGCACGCCAACGGGAAAAACCCTCTTCGTGCGGCGATGGTTGTGTTTCTGATGATGCAGGAGGGGTGATGGTTGTATGGTCGCTGTTCGATGGCTCGGGGTTTATGGGCCTTCCGTGGGCTCAGGGAGGGCATTCCGTTTACTGTTTCAATGCAGACGAGGGAGACCACGGAGAATACATCATCAAAATGCAGCATGAAAACCTGCACTACATAAAGAAGTGGATATCTCCAGGCAGTGATTTTAGCGACTACCCTGCGCCGGATATTATTTTCGCCTTCCCATCCTGCACTGAGCTTGCCGGAAGCGGAGAGAAGCACTTCAGGGAGAATGAGGCAATCTCAACCGCCGTAAAGACCGCGCGTGTTGCTGAGAGGCTTGGTGGTGTTTTTGGATGTCCGTGGATGGTGGAAAATCCAGTGGGCAAGCTGTCGTCGGAGTGGAGAAAGCCGGACTACTATTTCCATCCGTTCGAGTACGGAGGATATCTATCTGGATTTGAGCCTGCATTTCACCCCAAGATGCCAGCCCGAGACGCCTATACCAAAAAGACCTGCCTATGGTCTGGCGGTGGTTTTGTTATGCCAGAACGGCGTCCTGTTAATCATATCGGTAAATTTTGGGGGTGGGCCTATCTTGGCGGCAAGTCGCAACGAACTAAACAACTCAGGAGCCTGACGCCGCGAGGATTTGCAGTTGCGGTTTATGAGGCTAACAAATTAACGAAACCCGCCGAGTGCGGGTTTTTTAATGGGAGTAAATCATGACTTTGTTAGAGATTTTGGTGAAAGAGCTGCCGGGTAAAGGTGGGTGGCCTGCAGGGACTGATCGAGCAATTCAAACGGAAGATACCTATATAAGATTTCCTGATGTTGGAAGCTACTATGACTTCCTTCCAAATTTCACTGCAACAGACCAAAAAACAGCAATCATCACCCGCGAGCAGTACGAGGCCGCACTGGCTGAGAGCAAGAAGGTGGCGTGGGATGGCGATGGGCTGCCGCCGGTTGGCTGTGAGTGCGAATGGAAGGATCGGACAGGATGGGTTACGGTAACGATAAAATACCTATCAGAGTGGGTAATCGTTTTTTCAGGGTTAACCCCAGATGGAGAGGAAGTTGAAATAGCAAAAAATATTTATGGTGACGATGTCAAGTTCCGCCCCATTCGCTCAGAGGGAGAGAGAAAGCGGGATGAGGCTGTACAGGCTTTACTTGGCGCTTACTTTAACGCCCCTCCATATGACGAGCCAAACGAAGCTGACCGATCTGGAATGAGTGAGGTCTACAGCTCCATCGCCGCCGGAAAAATCCCCCACATCAAAATCGTGTAGCCGCCTACGGGCGGTTTTTTATTGCCACTATGCTGCCGAGTGCGGCTTTTTTATGGGCGGAGGTAAAGTGGAGCGGCACAGCATATCACTCGATGAAGCCTGCGGAATCCTGGGAATATCCCGACCCACGGCGCGGGCGTGGATTAAATCAGGACGGCTGGCGGCGATCAGGAAAAACGAAACAAAGAAACAGTCCCCCTATGTACTAACAAGGCAAGCCTGCATTGCCGCGCTCAGGTCTCCGCTGCATACTGTCACGGTGAGTGCGGAGGATGAAAAAACAGAGGAGAAATCATGTCAATCCACCGCAGGGGTAATACCTGGCACGCGTCGTTCTATGGCCAGGACGGAACGCGAATTAGAGAGAGTCTTGGGACTTCGGACAAGCGCCAGGCGCAAGAGCTGCACGACAAAAGGAAAGCGGAGCTGTGGAGAGTAAATCGCCTTGACGAGAAGCTGGATTACACGTTTAGCGAGGCCTGCCTGCGCTGGCTGGAGGAAAAGGCCGATAACCGGTCAATAGCAACCAGCAAAAGCCTGATGCGATTCTGGCTGCGACATTTCAGAGGTGTAAAACTGAAGGAAATCACGGAGGAGAAAATATACGCTGCTATCCGAAAGTCCTACAACCGGAACGTTGAACGCATAGATAAGGAGAGAGAGGCATCAGGAAAGCAAGTAAGAGGCGATAAAAAGCCGCTATCTCAGGCGTCAAAGGCGCGACTGCTGGCGATGATAAAGGCCATCCTGCGGGCTGCTGAGAGGGAATGGAAGTGGCTGGACAAGGCTCCGGTTATCAAAATTAGCCAGCCCAAAAACAAGCGGATCAGATGGCTGGAGTTTCACGAGGCGCAGAGGCTGATTGATGAATGTCATGAGCCGCTAAAATCCGTTGTTCGTTTCGCCCTGGCTACCGGTTTGCGCCGCTCTAACATCATTAACCTGGAGTGGCAGCAGATAGACATGCAGCGAAAAGTTGCGTGGATAAACCCGGAAGACAGCAAATCAAACAGAGCTATAGGTGTAGCACTCAACGAAACGGCCTGCAGGGTGCTAAGGGAGCAGATAGGTAATCATAACCGGTTTGTGTTCGTTCATACCCGCCCAGCAAAAAACAGGAGTGGAGAACAACTTCCGGCCGGTAGGAAAATGCGCGTTGATGATAACACAGCATGGTATAGCGCACTAAAACGAGCTGGAATTGAGGATTTCAGGTTTCACGACCTGCGACACACATGGGCCAGTTGGCTGATTCAGTCAGGAGTTCCACTGTCGATTTTACAGGAAATGGGAGGATGGGAGTCTATAGAGATGGTAAGACGTTACGCCCACCTGGCCCCCAACCATCTGACCGAACACGCATCGAAAATTGACGACATTTTCAGGTGCTCGGACACAAATCAGTCACAACCTGATTTGATGAAAGTTGGAGAGTGAGCGTAAGTCTTTGAAAATAGTGGTGGGCTGTGAGGGGTTCGAACCCGCGACCAATTGATTAAGAGTCAACTGCTCTACCAGCTGAGCTAACAGCCCACGCCGTTTGTGCGACAAGGACTTTACGCCTGCCGGCACGTCGGCGCAAGATCGTTCTGGCATAAGCCAGGCTCCCTCATAGCCCAGGGGCATAAAAACCCCTTTCCGCCGCTATTCCGCCTGTTCTCTGTTCAGGTCACGCCTTCTGGCGCAGCGCAATCACGTAGCCGCCGGTAAATTCCAGCACCGCGCGGGGATGGCGCGAGTGGCCTGCCTCTGGCGGCACCAGTACCGACACCTGACTGGCTTGCGCCAGGGCGATGACTTTCGCCAGATCGTCAACCACGAAGTCGGTTTTGATATCGCGCCACGGCGAGGCCAGGCGCGCCCGCTGGGCGTCGCTGAGAATAATGACGTTGAACAGTCCCGCCGATGAAGCGAGCCACACCCGGCGGAACGACTCACCCGGCAGGCCCACCTCCTCACCCGCATGGCGCGCATCACCAACGATCCGACCGTCGGTTACGGCCAGGAAGGTTTTAATGAACCTTTCGGCTGCGCGGGGCGTGAGATAATAGCGGGTATTCGACACCGACTCGCGAACGGCGATCTCGGGCGGCGTGCCGGCATAGGCGTAAAACTGAATGCGCAGGCCGTCCAGCCACTCGGTCATTGCCTCCTGGTTGCCCATTACCTCCCAGCGGGCGAGGATCTTCACTCCGTGCTCCTCGGCAACCCGCACCGCGTTGTCCATATCCCGCACCGCCACGCCGACGCTCTCCTGCCCCATTGGGTACGGCGGTTTACCGTCCTTATAGGCCTGGGCCGAAAAGGCGCCGATGGCGGTGTAAATATCGCTGAACTGCATCTCGGCCGGCACCGTCGCCAGATTGATATCGCTTATCGGATCTGCCGTGCCGTCAAAGACGGCCGTCATCTGGTTAATAAAGGTCTGCAGCTGATCGGGATTAACAAATACGTGCGGCAGGGCGTACTGCTTGCCGTCGCCAAATATCGCTTTTTGCCCATGATGAATACACATAGAAATATCCTCTTTGACGGAATAAAAAAGCCCCGCGAATGCGGGGCCTGATGACTGCACAATTAAAACGTCGTAATGGTCTTTGCACCTCCTCTAATTCCCCTATTTATTATCCGGATCCTGCCCCGCGCCCAGACGCCTGCTGAGATAATGCGAAAGCCAGGCTCTGATTGTTTTAACGCCAATAAAGCCAATCAGCCCGCCGATGGCGACCGTCAGCATTTTCGGCACGTGCAGATAATCAATGGCGGAATAGGCGCACAGTGCCAGCGCAGCGCACAGCAGGCCTTCCAGAACGATATCCCGCCGCCGGTGGCCAAAATAGCTCATACGCAGTACGGCCATTGCCGCCGCCATAATCACGCCGCCGGCGGGTACCTCGCCGCGCCACCAGCAGGCCGCCGTCTCCCTGACGGCGTCCCAGACGGGCGCAATGGCTAAAGAGATCATCTTTCTCCTCCGGGTTTAATCATGTTGATTGTGAGAGAAAGGCGCTGTGCCGCTGCGGATAAGCAGAATGAGCGGGCTCAGAAAAGCAAAAACCCGCGCGGTGGCGGGTTTTAAGATTCATCACCCCGCGATACAGCTTTGCGAAGGATAGAGTGATTACAGCAGACACTGGATAAATATACAATAATTTTTGGTGAAAAATTTACGCGTCACCGTCGCCCAGGCGAAGCGGATCGAGGCCAAACGCCGCGCACAGCGGGCGGTAGAGCAGATATTCTGCCGTCGCCAGCCAGCTGTCAATGCGGTTTCTGCAGGTTGGCAGGCTCCACTCCGGGTGGCGCAGATGCAGCGCCTGGGCCATCGCGCGCTTGCTTTTGCCCCTGCCGCAGTAGCGCTGCTGCAGCAGCGCGATCAGCGCCGGGCTGCCGCGCAGCGTCTCGGCCACCGTGCGATCGACCAGCAGCCCTTCGCTATCGCTGCAGTGGGCGAGCGGACTTTTATAGCGCCCGCGGGCCATCTCGCCGAGAAAGGCCTCCAGTTCCGCCTCGCTGACGCCGGCGTCCAGCAGACGCTGCAGAACCTCTCCGATGGATTTACGGGTCAGCGGGCCGGACCTCAGCAGCTGGTTAAAAATGTTGCCGGTATGGCCGCCGCCAATGTACGACCAGCGGCCCCACATTTTTAACCGGCCCTGGACCATAGCGCTTTCGAGCGGCCCTAGGCGGGCGGCGCTGGCCCTCTCTTTACTGGCGGTCGGATAGATCATTGTTGCTACCTCCATGCAATTAGCTGTACATATATACAGTATACTTGTGGCATAAAATGATCAATGTCATAACATTATCCGGGCGGCTTATCGGATTAACCTGCCGTCAGAAGAT